>JAEEGF011489452.1_pt1 | contig 58274 bp, 57 predicted proteins | sample 9134171 | NCBI WGS metagenome assembly JAEEGF01 (sample SAMN16246542, study PRJNA631951) | gut metagenome | biome: gut microbiome; feature: rumen; material: AP-attached | host: Bos | place: Iran: Karaj | collected 2018-10 | reverse complement strand
AGGTGGCTTTGGTCTACTCGGGCAGCAACCGTCTCGCCCCTGGCACTAAGTGGAACCTGTCGCCGACATTCTCAGCAGCATGGGTGGCTTCTAACGAGTCGTTCATGAAGGATGTGAAGTGGATTAACTTCCTGAAGCTCCGTGCCAGCTACGGCATCATCAATGCCGACTATCTGCCGGGCGACAACGTATGGAACTACTATGCAATGTCTTATGCCCAGGGCTCGTCGAACACGGGCAGCTACCCCTTCGGTGCTGGTTACGACTATGTCTATGCTAACTCTACGCTCGGTCTGCTTCCCACAGCTAATCCGAAACATGAGAAAGCTAATAAGTTCAATATCGGTATCGATGCTACCCTCTTCGGTGGTCTGAACGTCGAGTTGGACTATTACATGCAGCAGCGCAAGAACATCTGGGTAGCAGGTACGGGCGCCTACACAGCCCTCATCGGTTTCGACGCACCTTACATCAATGCCGGTAAGGTCAACAGTAGCGGCTTCGAGCTCTCGCTCGACTATACCAAGACGCTGGGCGAGGTGACCTTCAACGTGGGTGGTATGCTCAACTTCAACAAGAACGAGATCAAGGACATGGCCGAAGAGCCAAAGGCCTATGCCAACTTGGTAGAGACGGGCAATCCGCTGAACTCAACCTACGGTCTGGTGGCCATCGGCCTCTTCAAGGACCAGGCTGACATCGACAACAGCCCCAAACAGAACTTCTCGACCGTACGTCCTGGTGACATCAAGTATCAGGACATCAATGGCGATGGTGTCATCGACGCCAACGATAAGACCAAGATTGGTTACAGTGCCTACGCTCCTGAGCTTTTCTACAATTTCCATGCCGGTGCAGAGTACAAGGGTGTCGGTGTCGACCTCATGTTCCAGGGTGTTGGCCGTTATACCGCCAACCTCAGTGCCAAGGGCATGTACTGGCCCTTGCTGAACAGCACCTCGCTCTCTCAGCAGTATTATGACGGACGTTGGACTGCCAGCAATCCCGATCCGGGTGCCAAGTTCCCGCGTCTGAGCACTGAAAGCAACGCCAACAACTACCAGACCAGTACCTACTGGCAGCGCGACCGCTCGTTCCTGAAGCTGCGCAATGTCGAGGTGTACTACAAGTTCCCCAGCAGCCTGCTCGAGAAGACGAAGTACATCCAGACTGCCAAGCTGTATGTGCGTGGTGTCGACCTGTTGTGCTTCAATCACCTCGACGATGCCGATCCTGAGTGCTATGGTGTCACCGCTCCGCTCAACAAGAGTGTTGTCTTAGGTGTACAGTTGTCATTCTGATAATTGATAATTGATAATTGAAAATTGAGAATTATGATTACAAAAATAAATAAAAAAGTGGTAGTAGGAGTATTCTCTTACCTCATACCTCTTACCTCTTGCCTCTTCTTCTCTTGCAACGAGCAAATGGACTACAAGGAGTTCAGCATCTACGACGAGGCTTATATGCAGAAGAAGTTTGAGCGTGCCGGTGGTTTCCTTTCGACCATCTACGCTGACCTCGACTCTGACTTTGGCAACTATAGCGGAGCAACGCTGGCTTCTGCTACTGACGAGGCTGTCTACTCACACGACGGCAACGCCATCGAGAGTTTCTTCAATGGTGCCTGGAGCCCCACCAATGCCAACAGTTCCATCTGGACAACCTGCTATCATGGCATTGCATACTGCAATTTGTTCCTCGACGAGTTCACGGGTTTGAAGTTCGAAGACTACAAGCTCGACAAGAACTTCATGGCCGAGATGTACCAGTATAACAACTACCAGTGGGAGGCCCGCTGGGCGCGTGCCTACTTCTACTTCCTGCTGGTTCGCCAGTATGGTGGTGTGCCCCTGATTACGAAGAACCTGCCTGCCGACGAGGCTAACGTTCAGCCCCGTGCTACGGCCGAAGAGATTTTCAAGTTCATCGACGACGAGTGCGTAGCCATCAAGGACAGCATCACAGCAGACTATGGTAATTTGGGCGACCTGGCTATGACTCCCGCCAACAACGGTCGTGCCAACAACTTGGCTGTGCTGGCCCTGCGTGCCCGTGCTGCCCTCTATCATGCCAGTCCCCTGTTCAATCCGAACAACGACCAGAATCTTTGGCGCGCTGCAGCCGAGGCTAACAAGGCTGTCATCGACGCTTGTACCGCTCGCGGCATGAAGCTGTCGAACGACTACAAGGGACTCTTCATCGGCAACACCAGTTGGAGCGATGCCGCTGCTGTAGGCGAAATCATCTTTGGTCGCCGTATGCCGACTGAGAACCGTACCTTCGAGACCTACAACTTCCCCGTAGGCATCTCGGGAGCCGGTGCTGGTGGTGGCGGTGGCAACTGCCCCTCACAGAACCTTGTGGAGGCTTACGAGAATGGCGACAAGCGTTTTGCCGAGACTGTTGCCTGCAATGGTGACTCTTGGCCCAATGCCAATACGCAGCCCCTGGAGACCTTCATTGGCGGTGTCAACGGACTACCTAACACTTATGCTACAACTACGGGTTACTATCTGAAGAAGTACGTCACTGAGTCGGTTCAGATTGCCGGTAATGGTGCCAACACCTGCAAGCACGTATGGGTCACCTTCCGTCTGGCTGAGTTCTATCTGAACTACGCTGAGTGTCTGCTGAACCTCTCCGACAAGTCGGGCTTCGCCTTGACTGCCGCAAGAGCTATCAATACGGTTCGCAAGCGCGCCGGACTGGCCGACCTCACTGATGATCAGGCCACACTGGAAGCCTGCAAGAAGGAACGCTTCGTTGAGCTGGCCTTCGAAGGTCACCGTTTCTTCGATGTCCGTCGTTGGAAGGAAGGCGACAAGTACTTCAAGACCATCTATGGTATGCAGATTACGAAGAATGCCGACGGCACGTTCACCGAGACGAAGACTGTCGTCCAGAACCGCCAGTGGGATGAGTCGAAGATGAACCTCTTCCCCATTCCGCAGAGCGAAATTATGAAGTCTGGCGGCATCCTGACCCAGAACCCTGGTTGGTAAACCAAATAGTGTAGGCAGGGCATAAAGTGTCCTGCCTACATTTAAAAAAAGTAAAAAAATAGTAGGATTGTTTGTATTTTAGCGAATTATTCTTACCTTTGCACGTAGAACAAATCTTAATTTTATTATTTACTAACAAAAACCAATTAATTATGAGAAAATTTTATCTCCTTTTCGCTGCGTTGTTTGCTTCTACAATGATTGCAACAGCCGGTACAAAGAACCTGTACAAGCAGGATTTTGAGTCAGCAGCCACTCCTGCTGATGCAGGTTGGAAATCTCCTAACCTCGCAGGTGGTATGTCGTTGCAGTCAACCGAGTACGGCACATGGTTCCGTTTTAACCTCGGTGCCAACAACAACCGTAATGCCGTTCTGGATTTCAACTACGGAAGAGAGGCTGGTATTTTTGAAGGTCAGGATGTCAAAGAGTACACTGTGAAATTCCAGTGGGGTCTCGTTCGTAATCCTAACGATGCTTCTAAACCTCAGGACGTTCAGTACTCGACTGAAGTTGCATTATTGGGTGGTAACTGGGACAGCAATCTGAAGTCTAAGGGCTATTTTATCAACAATGGCCAGTACACGAATGCTGACTCATTATGCATTTTTGCTATTACTCAGGTCAAGGGTGCTTACGATGCCAAGAATCCAGACGCTAACCCACTGTTCCTGGGTCCTGAAGACACCGATCATGCTTTCGATTTCGTTGTTAACAGAGATACCGCCAACGCTACTATTACACTGGCAGAAGGCATGTGGTACGACATCGAAGTGACCGTTAATACCGAGACTAAAGAGACTTCTTGGAAAATCTCTGAACTGGAAGGCGCTGAAGTAAAGTCTGGAACAACCAAGCTGGCCGACAATTGCGATCCTTTCGTAAAGGGTCTGAACGTGCTGCTGGGTCGCCGCTATAGTACTGCCGACATCGACGAGGTGAAGGTTCAGGCTATCACTGAGGGCGACTATGCCAACACACCGACTATCTCTCTCGTAGAGGTTGACCAGAAGAAACGTACTTTCGACATCTATTTCGAGGAAGGCGAGATTCTGCACGTCAAGAAGACCGAAGGCGGTGAGGACACTGCTGTTGAGAGCCCCTACAGATACATCACTGAGACTTCTGGTACGCTGGATGTTTGGACTGAGTCTGGCACTGCTACTTCTGAGCATGTAACTTATGACGTTGTTGCTGAGGTTATTGCTCTGCCTGCCGCTGAAATTGAAATTATCAAGGTTAGCGAAGGCTATGGAAAGTCTTTGAAGATGACCGTTGACAATTCTTCTGTACCCACACAGCCCCAGATCACCCTGACATGGGAATACAGCAATGGCGACAAGTCTACTGGTGAGGTTGCCAGCGGTGCCGTTTATGCTGCAGAAGCACAGGGAACCCTGACCGTTACTACTCACGCCTATGGTTTTGGTGAGACCTCCGTCACTTTTGAGAACAACACTGATTTTGCTGTTGACCAGACTATTGACCTCCAGCATTTGAGTGAGGCCGATTTGATTGCTAAGGGTTTCACTGAGATTGACCCGTTACAGTCTTCCGATACGAAAGGTGAGACCAACTGGACAGGCCGTAAGCGTCTGTGGTTCGGTATCGAGAATGGCGAGTTCAACGAAGATGGCACACCTAAGTCTGACACTTATGTAGTTTATGGTCCTGAGGGAGCTAGCGAGCTTGTTGAGCCTATCCGTCGCTTCTATCTGAAGCCCTCTACCCTCACCAAGGAAGTTGCTACTACCATCTTTGCTCCTATGTATACATGGTACACTGGTCAGGCTGATGAGAGTGTTGCTGACGGTAGCGACGTAGCTGGTTTGAAGGTGAACTACAACATTGGTTTGATTAACACTGGTACAAAGACTGACGAAGGTACCTCTATCAACTATGCTGTTGGTAATATCGGTATCGACGGTTTGACAGACAACGACTTCTACATGGTCTACCTTATTTGCGATTATGGTTCCACTTCTGAGCACCCCGTGTTCCCTGTGGGAACTAAACCCGCTGAAGGTAAGGAACAGTATTTGGCTATGAACCTGGGTACTGCTGTTGCAAATGCTAACCAGCAGATCAATGGTGCAGCTGCTAAGGATGGTCAGGCTCTCGTTCTGAAGGGAACTGATATCTTCGGTCTCTATCGTATTGACACTGCTATCACCCGCATCGATATCTTCAAGGCTAAGAACGGTTCTGGCATCGAGACTCTGCCTTACAACCAGATCGTTTCTGACCACAATGCTCCTATCTACAACCTCAATGGTGTACAGGTTACTACTCTGAAGAAGGGTATCTACATCAAGCAGGGTAAAAAGTTCATTGTTAGATAATTAATCTATCACACTATATCAATCCCCACAGTCTTCGTGACTGTGGGGATTTTTAATCCAAACAAACTACCAAATACATATTAACGATGCACAGAATCCTTTTGCTGACAGCTCTCGCAATGGTGATGACCACCATGCAGGCCAAAACAATCTATGTGGCTACCGACGGCAACGACGATGCTGCGGGCACCATCGAAGCCCCCATGGCAACACTGCCTGCAGCCTACAAGAAGATATCGAATGGCGACACCATCTGCTTTCGTGGCGGAACATACCACGTGACGGACGAACAGGTGATGAAGACCGACAACACCTACGCCTACGTCTTTGCTTTGGAAAAAGCAGGAACATCCAGCAGGAGAACCTGCATCATGGGCTATCCCGGCGAACGGCCCGTGTTCGACTTCTCAGCCCTGCAACTGGACGGGGCACACCGTTTCTCGGCATTCTATCTGGGTGCCAACTACCTGCACCTGCGCAACTTCGACATCGTCGGTCTGCCGGTAAGAATCAAGGGACATACCCAGTCGGAATGCGTATCGGCTCGAAAAGGCTCCCACTGCATCGTCGAGAACATTGCCATGCATGACGGCATGGCCATCGGCTACTACCAGACGGCAGGTTCCGACAACCTCGTGCTGAACTGCGATGCCTACAACAACTACGACGCCTATAGCGAAGGAGAATATGGCGGCAATGTCGACGGTTTCGGCATCCATGTACAGAAGACCACCGAAACGGGCAATGTCATCCGCTACTGCCGGGCGTGGCGCAACAGCGACGACGGCTTCGACCTGATCAACAACAAGGCACCGGCAGAGTTCGACCATTGCTGGGCATTCTACAATGGCTATCGTCCTACCGACGATGCCAAAAACACGACGACCTTCCAATCGGCAGGCGACGGCAATGGCTTCAAGGCCGGTGGCTATGGCATGAGTGCCGGTACGACGAAATGCCCGGAGGTCTGTCCGCAAAACTATGTCCACCATTGCGTGGCCTATCGCAACAAGGCTCATGGCCTCTACTCTAACCATCATTTGGGCGGTTGCCGCTGGGAGTATAACTCCTCATGGTACAACCGTTCGAACTACAACATGGTCAACCGGAAATCCAACGAAGAGGCTGTCGACGTGCCCGGCTATGGGCATATCCTGAAGAATAACGTGTCGTACACCTTCACCGACTCGTCGAAGGGCGGACACCTCATCAACTGCGACGCAGCGCAATGCACCATTGAGAACAACACCTTTGCCCCCGCCGAGACGGCCATTACGGTCACTGCCGACCTGTTCGTCTCCACAGACCCCGCCACGCTCTTCGCTCCGCGCGATGCCGACGGCAACCTGCCCGAGATGACTTTTTTGCGGGGCAAGGAAGGCAGCCTGCTGGCCCAGCGACAAATGGGTTGGGCTTGGGTAGGATCCGACGACACCGCCATTCATACCCTACCCGACGTGAACCACCACTACGACTCCCCCTTCTACAGCCTCAATGGCATACCAGTGCCCTCCAACGCGCTCGAGAAGGGAATCTACATCCAACAAGGTCGTAAAATTGTGGTAAAGTAATTCCTACATGCTGATACATACAAATCCCGCCCCTTATGACAGGAGCGGGATTTTTCTATTTTGGCTGCAAGGCTGCGATTAAGCGAGTACAAAGTGAACTTGCTCACTTTGTCGAGCGGGAGCAGGCTCGAACATCGTTCATGTCGGCATACTCCTCGGCGATGCCGGGGAAGCCCGGACAGTCCTTCGTGGGATCCTAGTCGCGGTGACCGACAATCAGTGCGCGGGGGTAGCGCTGGTGCAATTGTTCGAGCAACATGCACATAGCCGCCTTCTGTTCAGCCGTTCGCGTGTCGGGGGGTTGACCGCGAGCATCATACCCGCCCTCGTAGCAGACGCCTATCGAGTGGGCGTTATGGTGCAGGCAGTGAGCGCCGACCATCCATTCCGGACGGCCTTCTTCGATCTCTCCGTTACGACGGATGACGTAGTGATAACCGATACCGAACTTCCAGTGGTTATCCTTCCTGTGCCAACTGTCGATCTGTGCCGCAGAACTCGTCTGATCGGGCCGCACCGCACTGCAATGAACAATGATTAATGTTATTACTCTCATAACTTCAAATTTTGAATGTTGAGTGTTGAATGTTGAGTGTTGAATGTTGAGTGTTGAATCTTTAATGTTGAGTGTTGAATGTTGAATGATTCTCGCTTCGCTGCGATGTTTGAATGTAGAATTATCAATTATTCATTGATCAATCGCCGCAGGCGACCATTCCTCATTCCTCATTCCACATTCCACAATCGGCTACGCCGACCATTCCTCATTCCACATTCGTCATTCCTCATTTTTACATACAACTGGCGGTGCCCAGTGCGGTCAGTGCCGCCGTCAGCGCCGCTATCGCTATACGCAGCACCGCCTCCCAAAAACCGTTCTTCTTCATACGCTTTAATAATGTTGAATGTTGAGTGTTGAATGTTGAATTTTTAATGTTGAATGTTGAGTGTTGAATGTTGAGTGTTGAATGTTGAATGTTGAGTGTTGAATGTTGAATGATTCTCGCTTCGCTGCGATGTCTGAATGACGAATTCTCAATTATTCATTCTTCATCGCCGCAGGCGACCATTCCTCATTCCTCATTCCACATTCGTCAATCGGCTACGCCGACCATTCCACATTCCACATTCGTCATTCCACAATCGGCAAAGCCGACCATTCCACATTCCACATTCGTCATTCCACAATCGGCTACGCCGACCATTCCTCATTCCACATTCCTCATTCCTCATTCAAAAGGTTGCGCCCGAAGGCGCTAACCTTTTAAGATCCGGTTTCGAAGCCGCCGCTGCCGCCGGTGCCCTTGGTGAACACCTTCGTAGTCACCTGGCTGCTCACGCCGTCCTTGATGGCGATGGCCTTGATGGTGGTCGTCTCATCGATGGTGAAGGGCTGGGTGTACAGCGTGTCGTTGGTGTCAGGATCGTCACCATTCTCCGAATAGTAGATGGTAGCGCCCTCAGGACCGCTGATGCTCACCTGGCTCGTCTCCTCGAACGGACTCACACCGCTAATCACCGGAGCTGCTACCGAATTCGTGCCATTCGAGTCATTCGTGTTCGAACCACTACCGCTACCAGAATTTTCGGTGTTTTCGCCGTTTCCGCTGTTTTCGGAATCACCCGAACCGCTGTTTTCGGAACCCGAATCCTCGCCATCCTCTACATCACCGCTGTCGCCGCTGGTCACGCGCTTCAGCACGTTACCATCCTCATCCAAACAGGAAATCTGAATCGACGTATTCTTCAGCTCGTCCTTCACATCAACAGAGGGGGTGAACACAATGCGACGGGTGGTGATGAGACTGGTCTTCACGTCGTCCAGGTCCTCTACTGCCTTCGAGCGGACACCGAAGCGCATGGTGCCCAGACCGGGCAGGGGGACGGAGTGGCCTTCGGTAGCCCATGTGCGGATGACCTCGCCGGCAGCATCCCAAGCGGCCTTGATGACACCGGCATTGATGCCAGAATGGGTCGAGGCCTCTGCGAAAACCTTCTTCTCCTGGACGGGAATGTACAGGTCGGGGCGCATCACGAACTTCTTCACCCCGGGGGTCTTGCCGATTTTCAGCACTCGGCGCTGTGCAATCACTTTAATTGCCATAATCTTTGTCTTTTTTTTAGTGAATAATGAATAGTTAATAATCTCTACGTCAGTTCACGGATTGTTCAGAAGCGGGCCCTTTAGAGAGAGGTTTTGCAGCTATTAATTCCCGCAATCGCTACTATTAATGCTAGCAATCGCTACTATTAATTCCCGCAATTTCCGCTCTTAATCATTACTTCGTCACGCTCTCGTGGTTGACAATGCAAAGGTACAACATTTTGAAAGACTACTGGCGCACTGTGGCTCACTGTGGCGCATTGGGCTTCACTTTGATGAATTTTCGCTTTTCCAGGTCGATATTCAGCTGTTTGCAGAGAAATGCGGCAGCCTCGGGTGGCAGTCTCCGACAGCGCGGGCCTATACCCATGGCTGTCAGTGCCGGCTGCTGAAGACGTATCCAGCGGGTAAACGTACGACGCGGGCAGTTGGCCCACTCTCTCAATTCTTGCTTGGTAATGAATTCGTCTTGAAACATAACTTCTAAACTCTTAACTCTTAATTCTTAACTCTTAACTTCTCATGACACTATGACAGTATGTCGGTATAAAACATAAAGTCTTCGCGTACCGCATAGGCGTGCGCGGTACGCGAGGCTTCTCACGAATCTGCTGTCATGCTGTCATCCGTCATCGACTCGTTTTCGCTTCCGGCCAGCCGGCGGCGGTATTGCTCCATCTCCACGCCCGTGCGGTGCACGGCGATGTATCCGCGCTGCGAAGCGGTGCGCTTGTATTCAAAGCCCAACTGCGTGAAGGCATGGCCTATCTTCTCCTTACTCAGCGTCTGGGCAATGTTGCCGCCGATGAGTTGCAGGGCCATCGTGGCCGATATCAGTTCACGGGGCTCCTTGCCCACGGGCTTGCGGAAGTGCAGGTCGATGAGCTGCAGCTCCGAATGCTCCGTTTCGAACTGTTCGTTATGGCGTTTCAGCCGGTCGATCTCCGCTTTCTCGAACCAGTACAGGAAGCCCTCCTTGTAGAGGGTGTAGGCCTGTGAATAGATGCCGTCGTAGTCGAAGGGTGTCGTCAGCGGACTCTCGATACTCTCAATTTCGAACGGCAGCCAGCGGCGCGTTCCCGTCACGTCCGACAGGAACTGCACGTTGTTGCCCGTGCCGCAGAACGACGCCAGGTGTGGCATATTTTCATGATAATGTGCGTAGGGTCTGCGCTCGTTGATGAAGGGCATGGTCATCGTACCCTTCATCTTGTTCAGTTCCTTGGGCAACATCGAGTCCAGCTCTTCCCAGCACATCAACCCGTACTGTGCCAGCACGATGCGGTCGTCCTTCGACAGCATGGCCGAGTCGGTCTTTGTGTAGAAGTAGTCGCGTAGCTGTGGAGGCAACAGGTTGGCAAACCAGGTTGTTTTGTATGTTCCCTGTTCGCCAATCAGGATGAGCATCACATTGTTCACCACCTGCGGCGATACCCACGAGGCCACCATGCCCACGAGCCATTTCTTCAGATACTGGTAGAACAGGATCTGCTCGTCGGCATCACCCCGCACGTTGACCGTCAGCGACAGGCCCATGATGTGGTCGCCCTTGTCCGGCGTCCACGGCGGCAGATGGTCCAGGTAGTAGCGGAAGGGGTGATACGTCGGCACGTAGTCCGAGTCAATAACGCTACGCAGGTGCTCTTTGATGAGGGGCTTCTCCTGGTAGAGCTGCTCCCACAGCGTGTTGATGTCGCGGTCGCCCAGGTTCTGGTAGCCGTCGGTCACGCCGTCCTCACCGCCGAAGATGGTCAGCAGGCCCTGCTCGTCCTCGCCAATGACCGGTCCCTGCGACAGCCAGTGCATCTCCGTGCGCCCCCGCACCTCATTATAGCGCAGCAGCACGCGGCTGTCGAGCATCTGCTTGATCTCCTGCGGCGTGGCCATCGTTTCCTGCCACGGCCGCTTGTGTTCCTTCCCGCCGCCCTTTCCTTCGGTAGCGGTCGACTTCTTTCGTTTCTTAGGTTTCTCTTCACTCATAAGCGATAAAGATTAGATTTCCGCTGCAAAGGTACGATAAAACAGAAACAATTACCCCCCATATAGAGGGGATATGTAGAGGGGATATTACTAGGGATATGTTTGGTAAAAAACTACCTCCGTGTCATTTAAATTACATTGGAAAGCATATAAAATGTTAAATAATTAATTATTTTATATGCAAAGTTATATAATTTTGGTTTTATTTTGTAATTTTGCATGCGAAACAATATAATATGATATGGAAAAGACAAAATTATCTGCCACCGTTAAGGCCTTGCGCAAGGAATACGGACTGACGCAGGAGGACCTCGCTATGAAATCGGGGGTTGGCCTGTGTTTCGTGCGTAATCTGGAGCAAGGAAAGACGACGCTGAGGATGGATAAGGTAAACCAGCTTCTCGACTTGTTTAACTATGAACTGACAGCAACGAAACGACCATGAGACAAGCAGAAATATACCGAAAAGGCATCCTTGCAGGCACTCTGACGGAAGATGGCGGTGAATATCGCTTCTGTTATGAAGAAACGTATCTCGCACGAGAAGACGCACAGCCTGTCAGTCTGACGCTGCCTTTACAGACAGAAGCGTTCGTGAGTCCCGTACTGTTTCCGTTTTTCGACGGACTGATACCTGAGGGGTGGCTGCTTGATGTGGCGCTCCGTAACACCGATATCAGCATGCTCGACCGTATGTCGCTATTGCTGTTGTGCTGTAAGGAGTGTATCGGTTCCATCAGTGTCGTTTCTAAACTAAATGAAGGAGGAGAAGCATAATGTGTAAATGTCTGTATTGTTATCAAGAATTGGAAGAAGGTCAGAAAGACTTCCATCCGGGGTGTGCCCGCAAGTTCTTCGGAACAAAGGACATTCCCTTGTTGGAATACCGGCATGAGGATCTCGACCGGCTGGCCGAGCAAATCATCCGCGCCCAGACATCGCTGACAGGTGTGCAACCCAAACTGTCGCTGAACCTCACAAAACATGAAGGGAGCAGCCGACTGACCATCGTGGGACTTTGGGGCGACTATATCTTCAAGCCACAGACGGAACGTTATCCGCAGTTACCCGAGAATGAAGACTTGACGATGCACCTGGCTCAAGCCGCAAAGATCAGCGTTGTGCCTCATAGTCTGATCCGCCTGGCCGACGGACAATTGGGTTACATCACCAAGCGCATCGACCGTACCAAGAACGGCGAGAAGATTGACATGGAGGACATGTGCCAGTTGACGCTGCACCCAACGGAATATAAGTATAAAGGGTCGTACGAACAGATTGCAAAGGCCATCACTCAGTATAGCAGTGTCCCGAAACTGGACTTGACGAACTACATGCAACTGCTGCTCTTCTGCTTTGTCACGGGTAACAACGATATGCATCTGAAGAACTTCTCTCTTTACCGCCCATCAAAGGACTATCTGCTGACACCGGCATACGACCTTCTCAATGTGGCCATTGCTAACCCCAAAGACGAAGAGGAACAGGCCCTTTCCCTCGCTGGGCGGAAAACCAAACTGCGATTGGCAGATTTTCTGAATGCGGCAAAGACAATGGGATTGGAGGAGAGCGTGGTGTTGCGTCTTATTGCAGGCCTTCACAAGGCTCTCCCCCAGTGGAGAACGCTCATACGCCATTCATTCCTCAGTGAGGAAATGAGGAACAGGTATGAAGAACTCATCACATCCCGACTGTCCCGCCTTTAATCCAAAGTCTGCTTCAGTTTATTCAGAAAGGACAGGTACTGTTTCTGGTCTACGGCCTGATAATAGTCTTTGTACATCTTTGTCCTGTTCCACAACGCCTCGAACACCTTCCACTTCTCACGGATACCCAACTGTTCGGCCATAGCGTCGGCCAGCAATGCCGCTTGAGTGCGGGAAATCAGTGGTTGGTAGTTGGCATCCACCCATCCTGCTTTCTGCGCTTTCTTCCAAAGCACCATCGCTGCCTCCGTGCTGAGAGCTTCAGGTAAGTTTCTTTTGCCCTTGAAGGTATCTACTCCCCGCCCTATAGGGAGGGGCCGGGGGTGGGTCTCTATGTTTATCTGCGTCTCCACATGCTGTCCGCCAGAGGCGACATACACGAACTCTACTTTGCTGCCTTGATTGATATGACCTGCCTGACGCAGTTGCTCCAGCAGTTCACTAATCATCTTCAGGACTTCGGCGGGCAGCTGGTCGCCGAGTCCGCCCAGATTGTCCGGGCATTCATCTTTGTACTTCATATTTGTTAGGTTTTAATCATTTTTAATTGCTTCCGCATGTAACATTTTAATAATTTCCATACTATAAGAATGGACAAGGGGCAAAAAAAAGGATGCGGGACAATAGCGGTAAGAACATCTACTCACGGGTATCGCCAAACACCTCGACACAGATGAAACCGCTAAAGCCCACATCCATATTGCTATGATGTGAGCTAACAGCAGTCTTCCCGTGTCTCATTTTATTGGCGATTTTGTGAGTAGTACAGAAAGCTGTCGCTTATCTACAAAAATACGAGGTGCAAAGTTACTCCAATTCTTTGAAATGCCCAAATGATTTGCTATTAATTTTAAGGACTCATACCTATTTCAGGGTTTAAAGGGTTGGACAATATGTTTATTTTATGCGAATTCTTTGATTATTCAATTTTTCTTCGTATCTTTGCAGCCGAAGGCAACGAGAACGGGCTACGTCTCGGCAATTCAAGTGAACTTGATTGCTCTCGGCTTGCACCGCCCTTGCCCCCAGAATCATTTAATAGTTATGGACTATGACATTCTTCAATCAGTTTCACAAGGAGGTGACAGAGCGCAAGATGCGGAAAATAGCCGTATCGCAGCAATCGCCGATGAACTCGAACGACTTTGCGCAGTATATGAAGCGCAATGTAGAGTTGGCCAAACAGATGTGACACACTTCGATGCCGAGCAGCGTACTGCAGAGCAGATGGCAAAGGAGCATGGGTTTTGGATTCCCATGATGGAGGTATTCAATCTTGGAGTTCCAATAGCGCACCATTAGATTTGAAGGATATATTCCACACCCTTCCATTGTCACAATCAAACCATTCGCCATCATCAAGAGTATAAGAAACATCAAAACCATTTCCAAACCGATATGGTACATCAAGTCCTTCGATTTCCTTATCTTCTTTTTTTAGTCTTTCTAAATCAAACGAAGGCATTTGTATGTATTTATGTACTAATTCTTTCCCTTTTAAGAATTTGATAGTCTCTAAGGCATTTTTATCTGGATAGAATTTTTTCTCTACTTGACCAAATACAAATAGCCCACCAAAAAATAAAATAAATAATGTACAAAGAAATTGCTTCATGATTATTTCACTTTAAATTCTGTTTGAATTTCTTTTGTTATCATTCGCTTAAGCGATGAACCTATTTTATTGTTATACTTGACAGAGAACTTTGTATAATAGTTTCCGATTGGCAAATTAGCATTATCTTCTGCTTTACACAAAGGGTGAGAAGTGTTTATTTCCTTAGACAGATTCCAAGTACAATAAACATGTTTAGCGCTATTAGCAGGTATTATAAAAGAACGCTGTAATGAATACTCACAATACATACCTGTCCAAGGAAGGCCTATTCCACCGCTATCTTTAGAATAAACATAGAACAAATCTTCACCAAAGATAATATCTGCATCCTGTGGGCCATAAGTGATATCACAATCACTGTTATTTGTAATTAACAGATCAAATACCACATTGTCCCCGTATGTGAAGACGTTTGTATTATTGCCATCAATGGTACATAACTGAAATTTGAAGTCAATTAAAGCGTCTTCATCATCATTGCTGCATCCTGTGTTGCCAAGCATCAGCACCAGTAACAGAGGCAGGGAGAAAAATAATCTTTTGATTGTCATACGCATAAAACAAACATTCTTCATCGTTATTTTCTTTTAGTTTAAAGACACTCAGCGGAGGCTCTTTTTCTTATCATTTAACTACGACCTTCTTCCCGTTCTGGATGTAGATACCCTTGTACCTGTCTTGCCAATTGATGCGACGACCGTCAAGAGAATAGCAGTCAGAAGCGGCACTACCTTGAATTGCCGGTCGGATGGATGTCGGCTCGCTGCCGGCATATTCATCCCAGAGTCCACTGGTGACGTGGTATATGCCATAGACCGTCCAGTTCTTTGACTTGGCTGCTTCCACCTGACTGGTTGTGCATACGTTGAACTCTGTTTGTGGCCCTTCGTCAACGACATTAGCGATTTCTATATAAGGATAAAAGTCGCCCTTGGCAACAATGGGGAGCATAGCTATCACCTGATCCATGCTTTCGCCGGACAGGTGGTTTGCAAAGCACTTCACATCTGTCAACGTCTCGGTCCGTGGCAGGATAAGACTGGTCAGCTGGTTATAACTGCAGTCCACCTTCTCCAAGTTGATGTTATTTGACAGGTCGAGCGTTGTCAGTTGGTTATCCCAGAGATCTACTTCTTTCAGGTTGATGTTGTTTGACAGGTCGAGCGTTGTCAGTTTGTTATCCCAGAGATCTACTTCTTTCAGGTTGTTGTTATTTGAAAGGTTGACTTTCGTCAGAAGTCCACAAACCGAGCGTAGATATTGCAAGGCAGTACATGTAGACATATCCAGCTCTTGAAAAAGAGTTCCCTGGCAAACAAGAAACTTCAACGCTGAGAGTCCAGACAAATTCAAGCTCATGAATCCACAGAGCTGAATCTGTACATATTCAAGTTTCGGATTGTTCGACAAGTCAAGTACCTTCATATTATAAACTTGATCGATAAACAGTTCTTCAAGTTCTGACAGATACTCCAATCCTTGGAAACTCTGAATCTTATGGTCATAGTCAGACACTTTAAGCTGTTTCAGCCCTGCCAATTCTTCATCGGTCAGCATGCCGTCCTTGCCTTCGGGCTGGCTTGCAATCAGCGAACGGAAAGCCTCGTCGGGGAAGGTCTCTTCATTGATTTCCACGCTGGCCTGCACTGCGGTTGTCAGCAGCAGGCCAAGCATGATTGAACATAATCTTGTTGCTTTCATATACATCGCTATTTAATCACAATCTTTTTACCGTTCTGGATGTAGATGCCCTTTTGAAAGAGCTGGACTCCCCCAAACTTAGCGTTTATTTCCCATGATAAGTACCAATAAAATAGATGACACCAGACGTGCGATTGCTGATGATGTAGACGAAGGGGTGGTTGGCATTGAATTCCGGAAAAGGTTGAGATGACGGACCCGCACTTCCGTCCATTCCCGTCTGTGTGATGGCAGCAGCCTCGGTGCCGTCCTCTGTCACCATGATCTTAGCCTTCTGACGCACCTGGCTCACCGTGGGCCATGCATCCTTCAGTATGTTGGGCAGTTCTGCCTTCTCGTTCCAGATGGTAGTGATGCCCATCTTGCGAAGTATGCCTTCAAGGTTTTCCACCGTTTCGTCAGGAGTCTCCACGGTAAAGCGAGGCAGATGGATGATGGCTATCGGGTCTGGCTTTGTATACTTGGTGTCCAGTGCCCTGAATGATTCATCGGACAACGTACCGAGGATGTCTGACACCCTCTTGCTGCCTGTAGGCAGGAGCAGCGTCATACAATAGTCACTCTGTTCGTAGTCCATCCGCAATGCCTTGTAATCGTCACCCTCAAAATAACCGACGTCCGATGTACCCTGAACCATCATTTCCACCTGATGGCTGTTGCCAGTTTCGTCTGTAAAAGCAGCGTAGTTGGTATGATCTTTCTCAAAGGGCGACTTCCACTTTCCGCAGAAATAGATCGCATTGAACAGCATGGCAATGGTGTTGGGTGAAATCTGTCTGACCATCTCAGGAATCAGTCCGTTGGTCTTCTGGCTGCACCAGTCATTGATATAACTGGCGGATTCCTGCAAGCTGAAGTCGAGTGCCTCGGCCTTGCCATCGTAATACAGCTTCATGTCATTGACGAACGTGGGATTGAACTTATATCCCTTACGGACAAACATAGCATTGGCTAATAGGAGCTTAGTCACAGCATTGGGATCAGACGCTTTCATCAGCTTCTGAAAGTACTCGTTCATTGCTCTGGTCTTGGAATCCTTGAAGCCCAGTACTGTCAGTAGTTCCTCGCGAGTCGTTCCCCATGCTCCGTCGTTGAGCATGGCCAGCACGCAGGCAGCACTCAGCGGTGAACTGACAAGACTCTGCTGCGGGTGCTCTGCCATCATAGTCCGAAACATGTTGAACGCAAAGCCATTGACGCTCATGTTGTAGGCCTGTTCCTGAGCAGCGGTTAGGGCACCACCCTTATCGTCGACATACTCGGTGCCGTTCTCAGTATTGCCATTTCCACCTGTTGCTTCGTTGTCATCGCTGCTGCACGATGTCAAGCCTGCCGTTGCCAGTAGCAGGCCAAATGTCATCAATAGAATTTTCCTTGTCTTCATACGCATTATTGTTTAATAAAGTTGTGTAAAGATACATACTTATTTCAATTCTACAAAAGATTTCTACTTGAAAGTGGATTATTCAGAAATCCCCAAGTTTCACTGATTTCTCAGCCACCCCTAACCCCTCCTTTCTAAGGAGGGAGAATAGTTGCGCTCACTTCACCACGACCTTTTTACCGTTCTGGATGTAGATGCCCTTTTCTGGCTGAGATTCTAGCCTGCGGCCTTGGAGGTCGAAGACATAGTTCGAATGTGTCGCTGTATATTGCTTTTGCATCGTAATTGTAGCAGGAATACCATTCGTGGGAACACGGCATATGCTGCCCCACTCGCTTACGATGACAAGCTCGTTATCGTAGAGGAACATTTTAACAACACAGCCCTGTAAGTGGAAACTTGGTGGGTAGAATGTTTCCCATGTCTCGCCAACATCTTCAGAGCGATAAATCTCCCATGCGTGTAGGCCTCCCCCAATATCCTCACTTCTGACAGCATAAGCTACTTGAGGGTGTTGCGAATCGAACAATACCTGATTACACCAATAATACCATTTTTCTTCCTTGTTGTCAACACGTTTCCATGAGCGACCACAATCGGTTGACTTTACAATTCCTCCATTTGTTGTTGCCAGCAATATCTGGCTGTTGGCAGGATAGAATACCATTGACATGAAGCTTGCGTATTCACTTTCAACTGTTATTCTGGTAAGAGTCTGCAAATTGTCGGTTGTTTCATAAATATATGCCCCGTATACATCCGACCCTGGTGGTGGACCGTAAACCAGAATATGTGTGACATCGTTTGGGTCTATGGCAAACAGTCCATGGTTACCGTCACCTGTATTTGCGTCATTCCATGTCACGCCAAAGTCCTTCGTCTCAGTCCACGTCCTGTTATGACCATGAATATCAAGAAAAAAATGGTCTGGGGAATCAGGAATCTGCCAGAATTCAAATGCACGGCTGCCTTGTGGGTCAAAGATGGCATCAGTAGGAGTTATATCGTTAAATGTCTTTCCATAGTCTTCCGAAAAGAGCAACTGCTGTTTGTATTCTCCCTGTGGCTGTTCGGGGAAGTAGTCGGCCATCATCTTCTGACCTGACTTGACAAAGCGCAGAATCCTCATGCCGTTGAAGGCATATGGTTTCCACTCTGCATCCTGCTCTTTCAAATCGTATGCAAAGATACCATTATCAGTAGCCACGAACAGCATATCGCCAGATACCTTAGCATCGTGGATGCGGCCTTGATTTAGCGACATTCCAATCTGTGCCATGCTAAAGACAACAGTTAGAAGACCCAAAGATATAAACAATATTCTCTGTTTCATATATCAATTATTAAAAGGTTGATGCTGCAAAAGTATAAAATCTTTTTGACATTTACAAGCATCAACCTCTTTTTTTTAATGATTAACATATACCTTTGCATGATAGGTGTTGCCGTTATATATGGCAGTCACGATATATAGCCCATTCACATAGTTGTTCACATAAACATTGGTTGATGGGCCATTTACGGTTTGAGAGTACACTTGAGCACCTGTTTGTGCCCTATATATTCTCAAATACCAAGTAGACTGTTGGATAAGTCCTCCTCCCAATTCTGAACCTATAGCATTACTCAGGAATATGCTTAACGCATTGCCGCTGAGATTTACTACTAGCTCTGGATCATCATCGTAATACATCTGATAAAGTTCGGGGAAGGGTGAAACGGTAAAGTTGAGATTGAAATTATAGTATCCCCCATCACTTTGGGCTCTCATAACTAACGTATACGGGGTACTTGATTCCTCTAAGTGGAAATCTACCCAGTCATCGTCATAGTAAACATCTGTGGGCAGGAGGCTTGAATTCCCTTCGAATGAAATGTTCATTCCCTTGAAACGGTCAGAAACGAGTGTTATGTCACAGTCTCCATTGACAGCAATACTGCTTGAAGAATATCCGTTTACTGCATTTGATGCACTAATATTGAAGGTCTGCTCAGGATACATGCCAGATGAACTTGTATACTCATATTGTATTCCATCTACTTCTATTGATGTTTCTTGAGACAGTATCGACTTGGTAAAGCTCTTCAATGGCTGGCCGTTTTTCGAAACAGCTGCAGTTAATGTACCTTGCTGATAGGAATTGGGCATCGTTGAAGCACATTGGTTCCCTGATGGTGTCAGGGTAAATGCATTATTATTAACACTCCACGATGTAGTATAGCTTTGCGGTAAATTCTTCAACTCATAGACAGCCTGGCTGCTATTAATAGATTTAATGACAATATTACCAATATGGAATATTTGTTTTGACAAGGTTTTAAGGAGCAATCCGTTTTTTCTAATATATGCAGACAGGGTTGCTTCCTTATACTGATTATTCTGGTTGCTCGTTACATTACACTGATTACTTGAAGGAGATAATACGAACGAATTATCACTGACACCCCATGTGACGCTGAAATCATTTGACAGGCTTGGAATCTGATATGTGGTTTGACTGTCAACAAATGAATTTCCGTCTATTGCCCCTACATACACAATGTTTTTCTGGATTGAGACAGATTGTCCATTAAGGGTAATAGTTGCCGTAAGTGTTGCTTCTTCATTTGTATTGCCACTACATGAGACACTGCATTGGTTTCCTGAAGGAGTAAGACTGAAATTTGAATTATTGATACTCCATGTTATAGTTATGCTACTTGGAAAAGTCCAATTTATACTATAAGTGTTAGAGGAAGTTACAAGATCAGAGCCACTTATGCCAAATGGACATCCATATAAATCCCATGCACCCATACAGTCCTCGATATGAAGGTTTCGTCTTAAGAAGACATATTTATACATGACGGCATTGCTATTTCCAATAGAATGATTAAGACCTATCAGATGGCCTATTTCGTGCAAAACTGTTGATTCCAAATCAGGCGTTGTACCATTTACATAGAATGTCTTAGTATCGTTGATTATCATATGACCGGCATTAACCCCCACCTGTTGTGGGAGGGAAGAAAGCATATGCTAGTGTATTAGACCAAAATATTTGGGTACCACCATAGATAGAATCATTTGACCATAATATTTTAAGGTCTGCATTACTGGGATTATATACTTGTGTAAATGTTAAGACAGTACTATTCTCCCACGTGTCAAAAGCATTATTTATAGCAGTTTCCCTCTCTGTTGCTGTCAATGAACTCGCTGTATTATAAATGTAATACGTAAGAGTGGTCTTATCCCACTTTGATGGACACAAGCTGTAATTTCTATCGTTCCCATTAGGTACACCGCACATATACTGAGCGAAGACAAAGCTATTTGAGATAATTGATAGAAATAAAACGAATGTTAGCTTTTTCATTTTGTTCGATAATTATTTAATATTTTTACAGATTAATCCATCCTACGAATAGCAAGTCATCATCGATGATTTCTATCTCATAGTCGCCAGAGAGAGTTGAGGGCAGCACCACCTGAGTCTGGGCAGAGTAGACAACAGTAGTGTAAACCACATCGCCGTCCTCATCCTTAATATTAAGTACATACTCAGGATGATTGGTCTCAAAGAAGAGCGTGTAGTCATCAATGTACACCGTCGGAGTCTCGTCGGGGGATTTAGAGTGTCCGTGAGTAATTGGTTGTTCGTCCTCATGGATTACTTGAACAGTAAGAGAAATCAACTTCCACGCATTCGCACTTGTGCTCAGCATCAATGTGCATACTAATAACATTAATAGTTTTTTCATGTCGCTATTTTTTAGTGAATTATAAGTTAAAACTTTTTGCAAAGTTATGACTTTTTGTTTTAGCAACAGAAAAATCATGCGTTTAAGATTTCATCACAAAGCAAGGTTGTATCCTCTTTATTATCAAGAAGATGCGTTCTGATAAATTTGACAAAGATGAAATTTTAACAAATTATTTTTGACAAAATGATGATTTTATAGCAAGGCTTTGGCGGGAATTAGTAGATTTTCTTCAATAGAATATCAAAATCTTTGGAATTTTCCTGTCTGCCGAAAAGCTTCTTATTGAGTTTTTTGCGTATTTGAGTAATGGTCGATGGAAGAACGTCTAACATGTTACTGATAGAATTGGGCTTGAAATCAGCCCTAATTAGAAGGCAGACTTTATATTCCTTGTCATCCAAGTCATCGTAGTGAACGGTCATCAACTCGGAAAAGTTAGGATAGGCACTGAAGATGGCATCTTGCAGGTCAACCCACTCTGCCTTGGTTGGTTGCTTGCCATTGTCAGAGAGTTTAATAAATCTCTGATAGACATTAGTAGACTTGAATTGTATAGAGACACTTTCTTGGATGGATCTTTCCTTTTTAATCATCTGTTTCCTAATAGCATCCTGCTCATGAATTAGTTCCTCCTTCTCGGCAATTAACTGTTTGTTGTTGTCCTTATACTCTTGAAGTTGCGCCAGGTCCTTTTTGGCCTGTGCTATCAGCTCAACACTTTGTTGATATTTCGCCTCTATTTTTTTGCGTTTTTGCCTTACATGTTGCAAAATGAAGAGTATAACGACAAGTATCACAAGCAGAATCATGATGACAGCTATGGTAATCCAAATATATATAAGTCTGTCTGCTGCTTTTTTCTCTTCCTGTCTGGCTTTTTCCTGATGACGTGAGTAGTCATATAAAGATTTTATTCGTTCAACTGTTTTTGTCGTCTTATTAGTAAACGCAGAATCGTTCATAGCATAACTATACAATGCATACTTTCCAACAGAATCAAATTGATTAAGTATTTTGTATAGTTCTGCCAAACCCATTGCACCAGCATTTTGATTATTGAAGTCTTTGCCGTCTCGCAGTTCTTTGCGGAAGTAAAATTCTGCAGAATCAAGACTTCCCGTTTTTAAATAGTAGAGTCCCTTAATTCTGTAAAAATATTCACGACCTTGTGCAATATTTCCGTTTGGGTCGAACAGACCTGATTCCTTTTCATAAATAGACATATAATACTTCGCCTTGGCGTATTCTTTTTTAAGAACAAGAGGCCGAACAAGCGAGCCATATGTAATGGCTGCATCTGCCTTAAACCCAAGCTTATTGAATTGTTCTGCAACTTCTTTTATCACTAGAATTGCAGAATCAGTATCTCTTAATTCCTTATACGCCAGACTCTCCTGCTCGTAATTCATCAAAGCAGAAAGGGTGTCTTTTCCTTTCCATGCATACTTAACCGACTGGCGTTCGTGTTCTAACTGCTCACGATAGAGTCCTTGATGATAGAAAACCTCGGCCATCTGGGCATACACTCTGCTTAACTGTGAATAGTCAAAGCCTCTTGCTGTTGTGTCGGCGCAGTCGGTGGCTTTCTGATAGCACTCAAGGGCCATGGGGGCTTCGCCGGCCTCATAGTAGGCGCGGCCGAGGAGGTAGTAGGCCAGCAGGCGGTCGTTAGGGGTGCCATGGTCATCGAAGAACTGGACGTAGGGCTCCACGTCCTTCACCGTGAAGGGCTGGTCGTTGCGGTTACGCTGGTTGATACTATCGAGCCCGCTCCGCATGCGGTTGCGGTCGGCCTCGGTGGTGCAGCAGCACAGTGCCACCAGCAGTACGAATATGCTCAACAGCTGTTTCACAGTGCAAAGATACGAATAAGCGAGAACAATACAAAACAATTAAGTGTTTTTTATCCCCGCATTATAGCCGCCCCTTATCAAGGGGCTCTAAATGTTTTTATTGTCGAGCGAAAGTATCTTCGTTCTCTATTTTCGCTGCTCCAAAATTTGATTGTCATCGAATTTTGTCACGACTCAATAAAGAAAATGTATTTTCTGGCTCAGTCCGAAAAAACCCCTGCTAGAGAATTCTCTAAGACAGGGGTTCATAATGAAAGGAGGAAAAAGTGGTACCTCCAGGAATCGAACCGGGGACACACGGATTTTCAGTCCGATGCTCTACCAACTGAGCTAAGGCACCATCATGTTTTCAAGGCAATCCTCCTGATTGCGGGTGCAAAGGTACGAATAATAAATGAAAAATGAGAAATGAGGAATGAGAAATCGCCGTTTGTTAACGTTTTTTAGGGATTAACCCTATTCCATTCCTCATTTCTCATTTATAACGGATTCCATCCTTGTGCCTTGAGCTCGAATTCCTGGTCGTCGCGGGTAACGAGGACATGTCCGAGGTTTTCCTTGGTGATATGCCCGATGAGATGCACGTCGTCCACCTGCTGAATCTTCTCATGGTCACCTATAGGCACAGTAAAGAGCAGTTCGTAGTCCTCACCGCCATTCAGGGCACAGGTGGTGACGTTCATATTCAGCTCTTCAGCCATCACTGCCGTCTGGTAGTCGATGGGAATCTGCTTCTCGAAGACGCGACAGCCCACATGGCTCTGCTTGCAGATGTGCATGAGCTCGCTGCTGAGGCCGTCAGAGATGTCCATCATAGCGGTGGGACGGATGCCTGCCTCGCGCAGTTTATTGACGATGTCGCCACGGGCCTCAGTCTTCAGCTGACGCTGGAGAAGGTATTCCTTACCGGAGAAGTCGGGCGAAGCAATAGTTGAGAGTTGAGAGTTGAGAGTTGAGAGTTTCTGGCTGTCGCCATTGGCTTTTGCCTCTGCAATCTTCTTTTGCAACTCATTCACTTGCTCATAATACACGGTCTTTTCGCGCTCCAGCAGTTGTAGGCCCATATAGGCAGCACCGAGATCGCCTGAGACGCAGATGAGGTCGGTCTCGCGGGCTCCGTTGCGATAGACGATGTCGTCCTTGCGGGCTTCACCGATACAGGTGATGGAGATGGCCAGACCAGTATATGACGAGGTGGTGTCGCCTCCGACGATGTCGACGCCCCACTTGTCGCAGGCCATGCGCAGACCGCTGTAGAAGAGGTCGATGTCCTCGACGCTGAAGCGCTTGCTGATGGCCAGCGAGACTGTAATCTGACGCGGAGTGCCGTTCATGGCGAAGATGTCGCTGATGTTAACCATGGCGGACTTATAGCCCAGATGCTGCAGTCCGATGTATGTCAGGTCGAAGTGGACACCCTCCATAAGCATGTCGGTGGTCACGAGCACTTCCGTGTCGGGATAGTGAAGTACGGCGCAGTCATCGCCTACGCCGTACTTTGTTGATGTATTCTGGGGCTTGACATCCTTTGTGAGATGGTCAATAAGCCCGAATTCTCCTAGTTTTGCTATTTCCATTCTTTTCTGTTTTTGTTTGTTGCGACTGAATCGCAACACACTTAGCAGCGCTTAATCATTTCACGCATGATCTCAGTCATCAGCGGCTGGGCCTTGTCGGCAGCTTCCTGCACCTCCTCATGGCTGACCTCAACAGGATTGTCAAAGCCACCCAAATCGGTGACGACGCTGATGCCGAAGGTGCGGATGCCACAGTGGTGGGCTACGATGACTTCGGGAACGGTAGACATACCTACGGTGTCGCCACCCAGCGTGCGATACATCCTGTATTCTGCCGGTGTCTCGAAGGTAGGTCCGGTGGTACCGATGTAGACGCCATAGACCAGTCGGATGTTCTTCTCCTTGGCAATCTTCGTGGCGAGGTTGATGAGCTCGTGGTCGTAGGCTTCGTGCATGTCCGGGAAGCGTGGACCTGTGGGGAAGTTCTTGCCACGCAGCGGATGCTCGGGGAAGAAGTTGATGTGGTCGGTGATGACCATCAGGTCGCCAATCTTAAAGGCAGGATTCATGCCTCCGGCCGCATTGCTGACGAAGAGGGTCTTGATGCCCAGCTCGTACATGACACGTACGGGGAATGTCACTTCCTTCATGTTGTAACCCTCGTAGTAGTGGAAGCGGCCCTGCATGGCCATGATGTCCACACCACCGAGCTTACCGAAAATTAACTTTCCGCTATGTCCCTCGACAGTAGACACGGGGAAGTTGGGAATATCGCCATAGGCAAACTCCAGTTTATCAGTTATTTCTGAAGCTAATTGTCCGAGGCCTGTCCCCAGAATAATCGCGGTTGTCGGGTTTGTTGTCATCCTCTCTCTTAACCAGGATGCTGTTTCTTGAATTTTTGCGTACATAGCCTATAATATAATTGTTAAACACTTCTTCCTGGTCCTGCATGAAGCTGATACGGACAGGAAGCATAAAAAGATTATTGCGTACTTCATCACTCAGTCCCTGGGCAGTCAGCAGACGCGTAGTGTCCTTCTCCGTAGTGATGATGCACTTGGGTGAAGGCATTGCAGCAAAGGTATCATTGATGAGCTGGATGTCCTTCTGTCGGAACTGATGGTGGTCAGGGAAGGTGAGTGGCGTGAGGTGTGAGGTGTAAGGTGCGAGGTCGTGCTCTATCTGCTGGGGTGAGGCAATGCCTGTCAACAGCATCACGTTGATGTCCTTCAGCGCTGAGAGCTGAGGTACGTTGCCAGCTTTAGAGAAGACAGGACACAACTCGTCGTACTCCAGTGTGGTGAAATAGAGCTGCTGGTAGGGATAGACGTTCATGGCACGAGTCAGGACACGATACTCCATAGGTTTCAAGTCCTTAGGACACTTGGTAACAATTACCACATCAGCACGATCCTTGCCGTTCAGGGGTTCACGCAGCCGGCCTGCAGGCAACAGAGTATCGTAGATGACAAGGCGATGGTAGTCGACCAACAGGATATTGACGCCCGGTTTGACATAGCGGTGCTGGAAAGCATCGTCAAGCAGGATGACGTCCAGCTTGTCATCTTCTGCCGTCAGTCTGTCAATGCCGTGGCAACGGTTCTTGTCGACAGCCACAGTGACCTTGGGGAACTTCTGCTTCATCTGGAAGGGCTCGTCACCGATCTCAGTCACCGCGGTCTGGACAGAGGCTTTCACAAATCCCTTGCTCTTGCGCTTATAGCCTCTGCTCAGCACGGCGACGTTGAACGTATCCTTCAGCAGACGGGTCAGATACTCCACATGGGGTGTCTTTCCCGTTCCGCCAACAGTGATGTTACCTACGGAAATGACAGGAACCTGGAAGGAACGCGACTTCAGAACACCCACTTCGAACAGGATGTTCCGAAACTTTATAGCCAGACCATAGAGCCAGCTCAATGGCAGCAGCCACTTGTTGATTTTTATGAAATCACCTTCCACGTTCTTAACTATTTACTTAATATTCACATAGAAGGGCAGACGGGCCTGAATAGCATTCTGGCGATTGATGCTCTTGACGTACATCAGGGGCTCGTAGAACTCACCCAGTGCCTGACGCATCTGGTCGTCGAGATAGCTGCCCGAAGTGCCTGTGGAAATCAGATTCTCCCACCAGGTAGGCTCCTCAGGATAGTCAGTGGTGTGATACTCTGACAATTTAGCCAGCTGTGCAGCTTTGGCAATGGCCTTGTCCATTCCGCCAATCTCATCGACGAGCTTGATCTTCAGGGCATCGTTACCCAGCCATACACGACCCTGGGCAATCTCCTCAATCTGCTCGATGCTCTGCTTGCGACCATCGGCCACACGCTTGCGGAACAGGTTGTAGCCACGATCGATGTATTTCTCCAAGAGAGCCATCTCCTCAGCATTGAAGGGACGGGCCATGGTGCCAAAGGCAGCATGCTTGTTGGTCTTCACCTCGTCGAACTTCACGCCCAGCTTCTCAGTCAGCAGTCCGCTGAAGTCGGGGAACATGCCAAAGATGCCGATAGAACCGGTGATGGTGGTAGGCTCGGCAATGATATAGTTGGCCGGACAGCTGATATAGTAGCCACCAGAGGCAGCATAGCCACCCATAGACACTACAACGGGTTTCTTGGCCTTAAGGTTCATGATGCTATGCCAGATCTGCTCCGAGGCATAGGCAGAGCCTCCAGGAGAGTTGATACGCAGCACCACGGCCTTCACGTCGTCGTCGTTGGCCAGTTTCTCAAGATCCTTGCAGACATCCTGAGCCACGATGTTATGCTCCTGCTGAATCACGTCGGCAGACGGAGAGTCGACGATGGTGCCATAGGCATAGTAGACGGCAATCTGCTCGCCATCCTCCTTCTTGCCTCTCACACCTTCCATATCGGACAGCGTTAACTGTGCAATCTTCTCGTCAGCGTCAATCTTGAGCAGCTTCTTGATTTCGCCCTTTACCTCGTCGGTATACATCAGCTTGTCCACGAGCTTCATCTTCACGTAGTCAGCAGGATCGGACAGCATGACGAAACGATCGGCATAGGCATTCAGCGAATCTACAGGAATCTTCCTGCTGTCAGAAACTTCCTTCAGCATGACCTGCCAGATACCGTTGATATAGGCTGTCACCTGTTCACGGTTGGGCTCACTCATGCCGTCAGCAGTCATCATCTCAGGGGCACTCTTATACTTACCCACCTTGCACAGTTGGTACTTCACGCCGAACTTGGCCAACAGGTCCTTTAGAAAATAGGGCGTCGAGGCCAGTCCGTGCCAGTCGATGATTCCATCAGGGTTCAGGAAAATCTTGTCTGCTACACTGCATATATAATAGGTAGACTGCTCGTACGTGTCAGCATAGGCCACAATCCACTTGCCGCTCTTCTTGAAATCGAGCAGGGCCTCACGGATGGCATGGGTTGAAGCAGGCGTGTCAGAAGAAAACGCACCCGCTTCAATATAGATGCCCTTGATGTCTTCGTTGTTCTTGGCCTTTTCGATAGACTTCAGGATGTGGTCCAGTCCGAGATTGGTTGTCACTTGCCCCGTAATCATATTCAGAGGATTGTCGAAGGTGCGCTCTTCCATCAGGCCGGAGAGCTGCAGCGTGAACACGGAGTTCTTCTCCACGGGAGTGGTGGCTGCATTCGATGCGACAAGACCTACCAAAGATATGACAGACAGGATTCCCATGATAATGGCCAGGATGATAATACCCGTGATAGTGGCCATTACATACTTCATAAACTCTTTCATAACAGTTTAGGTTTAGTTATGAATATGGTTCGTTGGTGCCCACACGGGGCACCAACGATTTTACTTCATGTCAGCCTCAGCAGCCTTTGTCTTGGGGTCGTTCTCACCATAACGGCCATAGTAAGCCTGATAGCGGTTGTAGCCCCAGTTAGCCTGCAAACGGTCCGGATCGAGTTCCTTAGCCTTATCGAAGGCTGAGATGGCCTCGTCGTACAACTTGTTGCCACTGGCAGTATCGGTGGCGTTAGCAGCCATCACACTCAGACAGGCACCCAGATAGGTCCATACTACAGCATTGTCGGGCTTTGCCTCAGTAGCCTTGCGGAGCCACTTGGCACCCTCTTCAGCATTATTGGCATTGACAGCCATCAGACCCTTGTTGGCCAGGGCAGTGAAAGAGGTAGGATACTTGGCGAGGTGAGCGTCGAGGAATGCTTCCTGAGCGGCCTTGTCCTTCATGCCCTCGTACATGGCGTTGATACCATCGAGGATGATGTCGTTCTCGGGCTCGGTCTCATACAGCTTCTTCAGGTAGTTGACGTACTCGACAGAGTCAGCATGTGTCTTGAGCTGCTGACGGCGGGCATAAACCTGGAAGTTGAAGGCTTCTTCCTTCTGCTGCGGGTCACGCTTGGCAACCTCGAAATACTTGTTGGCACGATCCATCTCGCCAGCCTGGAAGGCATAACGTCCGGCAAAGAAGGCAACCTGTCCGATATACTCCTGCTCGGGAGCGTGATTCTGGGCTTTGAAGAAAGGCTCCTCAGCAGAATCGACGAAAGCACCCCAATACTTCAGCACACCGGCCTCGCTGCCCTTAGCAGCCTGCTCCTGACCGATATTCACCAGATGAGTTCGTACAGCCCATATGCGCTGAGCGTTCTTCTCGTCGAACTTAGGCTTCACCTTACCCTTGGCATCGGGCAGCTGGTCGAACTTGTCGCACTCTAAAGCAGCCTGAATGGCATTACAGATGTTATCAGCCAGTCCGAGGGTGTCATAGGCCTTCACCTTACCCTGTCCCATAGCTGCCATCTGGTTCTCAGCCATAATACCTGTCTCGTTCTGTACCTTAGCCATAGCGAGGTCTACGAGGTGGTTGTAGGCCTTAGCCTTCTCGGCATTGTCAGCCAACTGACCCAGATTCTGCTGTAGCATCTGAGCTGCCTCAGCATAGTTCTTTGACTTCAAGATACCCTTGAGTGCATCACTGTCACCGGCAAAAGCTGTAGCACTGGCTACAAACATCATTGCCATCATCATTACTTTTTTCATAAGCCTTTTTAATTTACAATTTGACTTTTTTATTTACAATTTGATTTTCTACTTATTCTACATCAATAACGGGAGCATCACTGACGGACTGGTTGTCGTCAACAACCTCAGCCTCCTCGATGTTATCTTCTTCTGCCTGAGAGTGCATGACCTTGCAGACGCTGGCGATAGAGTCGTTCTTCTTGGTCAGGTTGATAAGACGCACGCCCTGAGTAGCACGGCCCATAACACGGACATCAGCCACCTTCAGGCGGATAAGGATACCACTCTTGTTGATAATCATGAGGTCGTTCTCGTCAGTGACGACCTTGATGGCTACCAGACGACCTGTCTTCTCCGTAACAGCGAGGGTCTTGACACCCTTGGCACCACGGGCAGTCTTACGGTAGTCCTCAACCTCAGAACGCTTGCCATAGCCATTCTCCGAAACCACCATAATCGTTTCGACGGTGGGATCGTTGACGCAGACCATGCCGACCACCTCGTCGTCGCCTCCGTCGAGACGCATACCGATGACACCAGTGGACACACGGCCCATGGTGCGCACATCGTTTTCGTCAAAGCGAACTGCACGGCCATTACGGTTAGCCAGTAACAGCTCGTTATGGCCATTAGTCAGACGTACGCCAACGACCTCGTCCCCCTCATTGATATTGATGGCACGGACACCAGCAGCACGTACGTTCTTATATTGGTCAAGACGTGTCTTCTTGATAATACCCTGCTTGGTGGCAAAGACCACGTAATGCGACTTCAGGAACTCATCGTCATTGAAGTTCTTGATACGCAATACCGCATTGATGGCATCATCGGGCTCAATGTTAAGCATATTCTGGATGGCACGGCCTTTCGAGTTCTTGTCACCCTCGGGAATCTCATAGCACTTCTGCCAGTAGCAGCGTCCCTTCTGTGTGAAGAAGAGCAGCGTGTTGTGCATGGTGGCAGGATAGATATACTCGGTGAAGTCGTTGTCGCGATGACGTGCGGCCTTGGCACCGACGCCTCCCCTGCCCTGCTCGTGGAACTCGTCAAGCTTGGTTCGCTTGATGTAACCCATGTGCGAGATGGTAATGACCACAGGATCGTCGGGATAGAAATCCTCAGCATTGAACTCGTGGTCAAAGGGGATAATCTCCGTACGACGCTCGTCGCCATACTTCTCCTTCACCTCCTGCAACTCATCCTTCATCACCTGCTTGCAGCGCTCGGGGTTGTCAAGAATCTCCTGAAGGTCGGCAATGAGCTTCATAAGGTCGTCATACTCCTGGTGCAGCTGGTCAACACGCAGACCGGTAAGCTGCGAGAGACGCATATCGACAATAGCCTTCGACTGCAATTCATCCAGTTCGAAACGAACCTCCAGGTTGCGCTGGGCGTCGCTCGGTGTCTTCGAGTTGCGGATGATGTGAACCACCTCGTCGATGTTATTGACAGCAATAATCAAACCCTCTAAAATGTGAGCGCGCTCCTGAGCCTTCTTCAGATCGTACTGGGTACGACGGATGGTCACGTCATGACGGTGCTCGACGAAGTATTTGACGCATTCCTTGAGCGAGAGCAGACGGGGGCGTCCCTTGACCAGTGCGATGTTGTTAACCGAGAACGAGCTCTGCAGAGCTGTCATCTTGAACAGCTTGTTCAACAGCACGTTGGCATTGGCATCACGCTTCACATCGACCACGATACGCATACCCTGACGGCCTGACTCGTCGTTGACATTGGCCACACCCTCAATCTTATGCTGGTTGGCAAGGTCGGCGATATAGGCCACAAGGTCGGCCTTGTTGACACCGTAAGGGATCTCAGTGACAACAATCTTGTCGTGAGTCTCGCCAGCCTCAATCTCAGCCTTGGCACGCATGACAATACGGCCGCGACCTGTCTCATAGGCATCGCGCACACCAGCCAAACCATAAATGTAGGCTCCTGTGGGGAAGTCGGGACCTGGGATATATTCCATCAGTCCGTCGGTGTCGATATCAGGGTTGTCGATATAGGCGCAACAGCCGTCAATAACCTCACTCAGGTTGTGGGTAGGCATATTGGTAGCCATACCTACAGCAATACCGTTACCTCCGTTTACCAACAAATTGGGAATCTTGGTAGGCATCACGGAAGGCTCTGTCAACGAGTCGTCGAAGTTATTGACCATATCGACGGTTTCCTTGTCCAGGTCGTCCATGATATGTTCACCCATCTTCGAGAGACGGCACTCCGTATAACGCATAGCAGCAGGAGAGTCGCCATCGACTGAACCGAAATTACCCTGACCATCAACCAGCGTATAGCGCATGTTCCACTCCTGGGCCATACGGACGAGGGCACCATAGACAGAGCTGTCGCCGTGAGGATGGTACTTACCGAGCACCTCACCTACCACACGCGCGCACTTTTTATAAGGTTGCGTTGAGACGTTGTTGATTCCCATCATACCAAACAGGATGCGACGGTGTACGGGTTTAAAACCGTCACGCACATCAGGCAAGGCACGAGCCACAATCACCGACATAGAATAGTCGATGTAGGAGGACTTCATCTCCTCCTCGATGTTGATTTTAATAATTCTGTCGTTGTCGAATGTCTGATCCATCAGTTCAATTTACTATTTTACAATTTACAATTATACTAATTCTGTTATCGCTTTTTGAGTAGATTTTGCGTTTAAGGCACTTTTTAAGCCCGTCAGCGCGTTTTTGCTATTTTCATAATAGCGTACAAAGGTAGTCATTTTCTATGAAACGACGAAAGATTTTAAGCAATTTTAAAGAGATTCTGACTTAATCGCGGTCATCAAGCACACGAAACTTGTTGCGACGACGCTGTAACTCGACTAAGTCGAGATCGACAGTCAACAACTGCACCTCGTTCTTATGACACTGTCCAAGGGTCTGACCATAGGCATCGACAACCACCGAACAGCCTGCATAATGTGAATAGTGATCATCTCCCACCCTGTTGCATCCAATGAGATAGCACTGGTTTTCGATCGCACGGGCACGGGTGAGCAGCTGCCAGGCAGACTGGCGTGACTCAGGCCAGTTGGCAACGACAACGATGGCGTCGTACTCCATACCTGTAGCATAACGGCTCCAGCAGGGGAAGCGCAGATCATAACAGGTCAGCAACAACAGCCTGAAACCATTATACTCAACAACGGTATGCTGTTGCCCAGCAGTATAATAACGATCCTCATGGCCATAGGTAAAGAGGTGGTGCTTGTCATAGAAGTTAACGATGCCACTGTTGCCATCAACGAAATAGTGACGATTACGGTAGCTTCCGTCGGCCAGTCGGATGGCCAAGCTGCCGCAGATGGCACAACAGCGAACAGCACTCTCCGACTTCATCCATGCAAAGGCAGCATTGTCTGACTCATCGGCAGCGATGCCTGCAGGTTCTGTGGCAAAGCCTGTGCTCCACATTTCCGGCAACACGTAGAGGTCACTCTCATCACTTTGGGAGAGCAGTTGCCGGACTCTGCGAATGTTTTCATCAGGTTGTGCCCAGCTGATATCTGTCTGCAGAAGGGTTACTTTCAATATTCCAGTAATTGGGTAGAGGTTTTGCCGTTGAATGCAACCACCTGATCAATCAGATAGCAAGAAGCATCTTCAGGAATGCACAGCGAGACGTTGAAATGGAAGCCGCCAGCATCAATCTTATTGAACTCCATGTTATTCAGAATGGACTGCTGATAAAACTGAGGCGTCACATGACGCTGATAGGCCTGCTTGCGAAAATCACGCGAGAAAAGCTGTGCAGCACCCTTGAAAATACTCAGGTGGATGATATTGTCGTAATAGGCATTCTCAACAGTCAGACCATCTTCGTTGACCACCTGTCGCGATACCTTGTATTTTGTAGGATTAACAGCAATATACAAGTGATAGCGATTGCCTTCGTAAAACACCACAGTGTCGCGCTTCAACACATCGGTCAGTTCTAAAATCTGTGGCTTAGCTTTTTCGAATACACGATCCATCGTCTGATTATCGTTCTTGACATATTTGACCGTCTCACCATTGGGATTCTTAAACCACAGCACATGCTCAGTCTGTTTTTCAATATAATAGCGTCCGGATGTGCCAATATAAAGGGTGTCGTCGATAACACGGAAATACGCCGGCATTGACGTGGAATCGGCATAGTAGACAGTATCACCCTTCATCCGGAAAGCGAGGGTCTCCGTATCCTCGTCCATCCATACTCCTTGCAACAACTGCTTAGCCCCTCGACTTTCCTCACGCTGTTCAGCAGGCTGTGGCTGACCGCCACAGCTGACAACCAAAACGGACAGAATGACAAGTGTTATGATATCGTATACAAACTTATACATATTTATATTATAGTAGCAAAATGCTATTCAAACAATTCTGCATCGCACAACAAAGGCTGCTTCAGGTCTTTGTCGCTGGTCAGCACATCCTTGGGGTCAATGGGCCAGTCAATGCCCAGTGACGGATCATTCCAGCGGATACCAGCCTCAGCCTGGGGGGCATAGACATTGTCGACCTTATAGGTAAACACAGCCTCGTCGCTAAGAACGAGAAAACCATGGGCAAAACCTCGCGGAATGAAGAACTGACGCTTGTTCTCGTCGCTCAACTCAACCATCACATGCTGGCCGAAAGTCAAACTGTACTTACGCAGGTCGACGGCAACATCCAACACCTTACCTTTAATAACGCGCACAAGTTTAGCCTGCGAAAAATCGCCTTTCTGGTAGTGAAGACCACGCAAAACACCATAGGACGACTTCGACTCGTTGTCCTGAATAAAGTCGACAGACCCCACATGTTCCTCAAACTCCTGCTTCTTCCATGCTTCGAAAAAGTAACCACGCGCATCAGTAAACACGCGAGGCTCAATAATATAGACACCTTCGATAGCGGTTTTCTTAAACTCCATTGATGTTTTTTCTTAAAATTCTGCGTGCAAAGTTAGGAAAAAAAATCGTTTTTTTTGCCTATTTCAAAAAAAAATCGTACCTTTGCAGTCGTGATTCAACTCGGAAGACATATTGAGATACTGCTGCTTGACAATGACTGTGTCATTGTGCCAGAATTCGGAGGATTCGTAGCGCACCATGTATGCGCACGCTACGATGAGGACGACCACATGTGGCTACCTCCCATGCGGACCGTGGGATTCAATCCACAGCTGCGCATGAACGACTCATTGCTGGCGCAGTCGTATGTCAATGCCTACGACATCAGCTACCCTGAAGCTTTAAGACGCATTGAGGACGAGGTTGAAGAGTTGCAACAGTTGTTAGATACCTACGGGTCGTATGAGTTACCCGACGTAGGATTGCTCATCGTCAACAGCGAAGGGAACCTGCAGTTCGAACCATGTGAGGCTGGTCTTCTGTCACCAGAATATTACGGATTAGGAGAATGTGAAATTGTAACCCTGAAGGAAGCTATCAGGATAAAAGCAGCCAATAAAGCAAGCCAAACTATCAGAGAACCGCAGGAAACTGCCGAGCCAAAGGAAGACAATAAGACGACGCCCACCCTGCTTGAGTTTGTCGACAAAGACGAACAGGAAGACCGCGCTATTCAGATTAAGATGTCGTGGGTACGCAATGCCGTTGCCATCGCTGCTGCCATTGTCGTCTTCTTCATCATGGCAACTCCTATTACCAACAGTAATTTGGGAAACAGCACGATGAGCAGAATTCAGGGCAACGTGCTATACAAGCTGATTCCTCAGGACACCAATTTGGCAAAAGCCACCCCAGTCGAAATTCCTGCTACCGCCAAGGATTCTGTAGCCACTGCCCAGAATACGGAGGAGGCAGTAGTCAAACCTGCTGAAAGCCCCGTTGTAACCCCCACTGCTGAACCCACGCCCAACTATTGCATAGTGCTGGCCAGTCAAGTGAAGCTGTCAAATGCGGAACACTTCGTGGAACAGCTGCAGAAGCAGGGTTACAAGAGTGCCGATATATATATCCACAATAAAACTGTACGTGTGGTTTATGGTAACTATGAGACGGAGGCTCAGGCCTACAAGGAACTCAACCGACTGACCAAGAAGGAAGAGTTTGCTGATGCCTGGGTTTATAAAAAGACTGACAGCAACAACCGTCAAGCTGAATCATAAAAACCATGAAACGCGTCAGATGCCCCAAATGTGACAACTACATTATCTTCGACGAGACTCGCTACGAGGCTGGTCAGTCATTGGTATTCAAGTGCAATGAGTGCGGCAAGGAGTTTGGCATCCGCATTGGTGTGTCAAAGCTGAAGAATACCCAGAAGGACGAGAATGTAGAAATGGCTGATGACAGAGGAGAGCGCTCTACCGAAGAGGCTCCCTGTGGCAGCATTGTTATCATCGAGAATGTGTTCCACTACAAGCAAATACTACCTCTGCGCATGGGTGACAACATCATCGGACGTTATCAGAAAGGCAATCCCATCAACACCGCGTTCGAAACCGTTGACCCCAGCGTCGACCTGAACCACTGTACCCTGAACGTCAGTCGCAACAAGAAAGGCGGACTGCGCTATACACTATCAGACAATAACAGCAACACTGGGACATTCGTAGGCGACGTAGAACTGCAACCACGAGAACGTCGCATCATTGAGGATGGTACACTGTTTACGCTGGGGGCCACCAGCATCATCCTACGAACTGCCGATAGCGAGGAAAATCATTCCCAACAGGACTAACGCCAGATCGAAAGCTTTGGCCTTGAGGTTCTTCTCATGAAAGAAGGCCGCACCAAACAGGAAGCTTACAACAACGCTTCCCCTACGAATCATGCTGACAATGGAAATCATGGCATCAGGGAGCGACAGCGAATAGAAATACATAAAGTCGGCTGTCGACAAGAACAGGCTGACACCGATAATAGACCAATGCCAATGGAAAGGTGTAGTCTCGTGGTGTTTAGGCCACCACAGCAGCCATAGCATGGCCAGCATCATGAAACATTGATAGATATTATACCACGACTGCACCATCATACGATCTAACCCTATGCCGCCATCATTGACAGGTGCCATCAGATACTTGTCATAGAGTCCACTAATAGCTCCAAGAGCTGCTGCACCCACAATCATCCAAATCCAGTGGTTGTGCTTGAAGTCGATACCTTCTTTCTTTCCGCTGCGGCTCAACAACAGGAATGAGGCCACAGCCAGCAGTACACCTGCCCACTGCCATAGATTCAGACGCTCACCAAAGACAAGCAACGCACCTACGAGCACCATCACAGGACGTGTAGCATTGATAGGTCCTACTATAGTCAGTGGCAAGTGCTTCATGCCAAAATAGCCCAACACCCAGCTGCTAAGTACAATCAGTGCTTTGAGCAAGATGTATTTGTGCATCTCCCATCCACCTGAGACAACATGGAACATTGAGCCATCAAGAGCATTTGTTGTGGCACTGAGTACAATGAAGGGCAGGAAGATGAGTGACGAGAATAACGTGTTTAGAAACAAGACCGGCAATACGGCATTTCCCTTCAATGCCTGTTTCTTAAACGAATCGTAGCAGCCCAATAATGCTGCAGATAGAAAAGCTAAAACCAGCCAAGCCATCTTGATTTACAATTTGACTATTTACAATTAATGATTAGTATTCAACTTTTTCCAAGAACAGCGCTTTGGCAGGCATCGACTCGCCAGCCTGCGTGCGTTTCTTGCCTTCTATCACCTGTCGGAATTCATCGAGTGACATACGCCCTCGGCCCACTTCAATTAACGTTCCGACAACGGCCCGAACCATATTGCGAAGAAAACGATTGGCCGTAATCTCAAAATACCACGTCGACTCTGACGTCTGGTGCCACTGAGCATGTGTCACCTTGCAGAGCGTCGTCTTCACATCGCTTCCCGCCTTGCAGAATGCGCCAAAGTCCTCATACTCCAACAAGATACGAGCAGCCTCGTTCATGCGTTCATAGTCAAGCTGATAGTGCAGTTCCAGCGAAAACTGACGCAGGAAAGGATTCTTCCGCGTGTGCACATAATAATGATAGGTACGCGCAATTGCTGAGAAACGGGCATGCATGTCATTGTCAACTGCCGCCACATTACTGACACCAATATCCTGAGGCAGCAGACCATTCAGCTTATGTGCCAAATCGAAAACACTCATGGGTAGTTCGTCGATATCGAAATGAGCAGCCATCTGTCGTGCATGGACACCTGTATCCGTCCTTCCTGCCCCCACAACACTTACCTCTTGGCGCAACAGCAAAGACAAACAGCGCTGCAATTCACTTTGCACCGTGATGCCGTTGGGCTGTATCTGCCAGCCGTGATAGCGTGTCCCATCATAGCTAAACCAAATAAAATATCGCATAGCGGGTGCAAAAGTACAAATATTTTTTGAAAACTAAGCATATTCTCACACTGAAATGCAGAATATATACATTGCATCGTCTTTTTTGCACATTAACTTAATTTAACTGCACTTTTCTATCACAATATCAACATATTGCCGGAGATTCTTCGTATCTTTGCAAACAGATATTAATAACCACTAAAAAGAGCAATGAAGAAAAAAGCTATTATTGTAACTATTGCTGTAGCCTTTTCACTTAGTGTATCGGCAGGAGACAACGTAAAGGCAACAATTCATGCCGATCAGGCAGGAGCCAAAATTAACAGAGAGATTTACGGACAGTTCTCGGAACACCTCGGCAGCTGTATCTATGGCGGTCTTTGGGTAGGCGAGGAATCGCAGATACCTAACATCCAAGGGTATCGTAAGGATGTATTCGAGGCTCTGAAAGCCTTGAGGATTCCCGTATTGCGCTGGCCTGGTGGTTGTTTTGCTGACGACTATCACTGGATGGACGGTATTGGTCCTAAGAGTCAGCGTCCATCACTACGTAACAACAACTGGGGCGGTACCATTGAGGATAACTCGTTTGGTACACACGAGTTTCTGAATCTCTGCGAGATGCTCAATTGCGAACCGTATATCAGTGGTAATGTGGGCAGCGGCACAGTAAAGGAGATGGCTCAGTGGGTAGAATATATGACTAGTGACGGTGACACGCCAATGGCTCGTCTGCGTCGTCAGAACGGTCGCGAGAAGGCTTGGAAAGTAAAATATTTCGGTATCGGCAACGAAGCATGGGGCTGTGGCGGAAATATGACGCCCGAATACTATTCGGATGAATACCGTAAGTTCAATACCTACTTACGTGACCAAGGGAACAACAAACTCTATCGTATTGCCTCGGGCGCTTCAGACTACGACTACAAGTGGACGGAGGTGTTAATGGATCGCATCGGAAACCGTATGCAGGGCATCAGTCTCCATTATTATACTTGTTCTGGCTGGGACGGTTCGAAAGGCTCTGCCACGAAGTTCGACAACGACCAATACTATTGGGCACTTGGAAAATGCCTGGAAATTGAGGAGGTCATCAAGAAGCACAAGGCCATCATGGACAAAGCCGACCCCGAAGGCAAAATTGGCTTGTTGGTCGACGAATGGGGTACATGGTGGGACGAAGAACCTGGCACCATTGCCGGCCACCTGTATCAGCAGAATGCCCTCCGCGATGCCTTCGTTGCTGCACTGAGCCTCAACGTATTCCATAAATATACCGACCGTGTCAAAATGGCTAACATTGCCCAAGTGGTGAACGTGCTACAGTCAATGATCCTGACCGATCAGGAAGGTACAGGCCACATGGTGCTAACACCGACCTACCACGTCTTCGAGATGTACACACCGTTTATGGAGGCTACCTATCTGCCCGTCGATTTGAAGAGCGAGATTGTGCAGGTGAGTAAGGCTTACTTTAAAGAGAAGGAAGATGCCAAGGATGCCGGTTATCGCCCCTGTCCCCTACTCTCTGCGTCAGCTGCCAAGACGACAGACGGCAGCATCGTGCTGGCTGTCACCAATGTCAGTCTCGACAAAGACCAGACCATCGACTTCGCTATCGAGGGCTATACTGCCAAGACGGTTAGCGGACGCATCCTCACCTCAAAGGAGGTTGACGACTTCAACGACTTCAACCACCCTGACGTCGTAGCCCCCAAGGACTACAAAGATGCCAAACTGAAGAAAGGTAATGTCAGCGTGAAAGTTCCCGCCAAGTCCATCGTTGTGCTTACCATCAAGTAAGCACAACGAAGGGGTGTACGGGCTATCAGAATTCTGAAGTAAAGTGGAAACGGATGTGCTCGAAGTCTTGTTGGGCCATTGAGAGCACATAACCGGAATCGGCAAGGAAGACGTCACGGCCTTCCTTGTCTTTTGCCATATATTGGTATTTGCGTTTCTTGAAGTTCTCCAGTTCCTTCTCGTCGTCGCTCTCTATCCAGCAGGCTTTGTATAGGTGGACGGGCTCCCAACGGCACTTGGCGTTGTACTCGTTCTCCAAACGATACTGAATAACCTCGAACTGCAATTGCCCCACGGTACCGATAATCTTACGGTTGTTGAACTGGTTGACAAACAACTGGGCGACACCCTCGTCCATAAGCTGGTCAATACCCTTCTGCAACTGCTTCGACTTCATGGGGTCGTCGTTCTCTATATACTTAAAGAGTTCGGGAGAGAATGAAGGCAGACCGCGGAAATGCAACTGTTCCCCCTCTGTAATGGTATCGCCAATCTTGAACATACCACCCGTATCTGGCAGGCCTACGATGTCGCCAGGCCACGCCTCATCGATGGTCGACTTACGTTGGGCCATGAACTGCGTAGGTGAGGAGAAACGTAGCGTCTTGCCCTGGCGCACATGCAGATAAGGCTGATTGCGCTGAAATTTTCCACTACAGACCTTGCAAAAAGCAATACACGAACGATGATTGGGGTCGATATTCGCAGTAATCTTGAAAATAAATCCAGTGAACTTATTCTCATCGGGTTGTACATCGCGCTCCTCAGCCTTGGTAGGCTTGGGACTCGGAGCTATCTCGACGAAGCAGTCGAGCAACTCCTGCACACCGAAGTTATTTAGGGCAGAACCGAAGAATACGGGAGCCACCTCAGCTGAACGGTAGGTCTCGACTTCAAAATCGGGATAGACGCCGCTGACCAGTTCCAGGTCTTCACGCAACTTGCTCGCATCGGTTTCTCCGACACGGGCGTCGAGCTCGACAGAATCGAGCTCCACACCTACCTTTTCGGTCACGCGCTGCTTATCTGGCGTAAAGAGGTTGAGCTGCTGCTCGTAGATATTATAGACGCCCTTGAACTTTGCACCTTGATTGATAGGCCACGACAAAGGGCGCACCTTAATTTCTAGTTCCTTCTCAAGTTCGTCGAGCAGGTCGAAGGGGTCGCGTCCCTCACGATCCATCTTATTAATAAAGATGATAACGGGGGTATTGCGCATACGGCAGACATTCATCAGTTTGCGTGTCTGTGTCTCTACACCCTTGGCGCCATCGACCACAATGATAGCCGAGTCAACAGCAGTTAGCGTTCGGTAAGTATCTTCGGCAAAGTCCTGGTGGCCAGGAGTATCAAGAATATTTACTTTATACTCGATATCCTTGCCGTCAGGAATATAGTCGAACTCCATCACAGAGGTTGACACCGAGATACCACGCTGTTTCTCAATATCCATCCAGTCGGAAGTAGCGGTTTTCTTAATCTTGTTATTCTTCACTGCACCAGCCACCTGAATCTGTCCGCCAAACAGCAGAAACTTCTCAGTCAGTGTAGTCTTACCGGCATCGGGGTGCGATATTATCGCAAATGTTCGTCTTCTTTCTATTTCCTGATTCATCAACTTTCAGATTTCATTAATAACTTATTCTCCTCTTGCATTAACATAATGGCCGTCGGGACCTATCTCGCGACTTTCGATTCTATCGTCTATCGGGTTAGGATGGAAATAGTTTGGCTGACTCTGCGATGGTTGTTCACAGAAGTTCATAGTGCCGAGATTTTCCGTCGGGTGGTAAATAGCACAGCCTAATAGGGTGAATTCGCGATCAAAACTAAAAAGCGCAGCATCCCCCCAATTTGCATAGAAACGGCAATCCTCAAACATAGTACCCACGCATCCGCGACTCTCAACAAGCGCATACTCGCGATTGTGTAGGAAATCGCAGTGGGTGCAATACACGGCCTCACAATTCTTTATTTGCATAATGCCATAGGTGCAGTCGTGTATTTTGCTGGAATACAGCGAGAAACTATTGGTTCCGTCGAGGTCGAGACCATAGGTGCCACAGCCGTAGAGATCACAGTCGGCAACCATATTTCTCCATCCGCGCTTCACACCGATAACGCCACCTTCACAATAACCACCTTCTGTATGACCGATAGTAAGGTTTCTTATCGTACACTGGCTACAATCGACCAAATGCAGACAGAAAGCATAGCGCGGCTCGACTACAATACGTGAGTTCTGCTCACCTTCGACGAGCAGCTGCTTCATGTTAACCAGCGTCAGTTGACGGCCGTCGAACACCTCTTCACTGACCACCGTCTCGCGCCCACCATTGATACCACTCGAAGCATCGGGCATCCACATCTTAAAGCGGGTGCGGAACAAACTCTGGTCGTTAAGTATCGGTGTGAGGTTAATCTCCGTATTCTTTGCAACCAGCACATTACGGTTCGAGCCAAGAGCATTAAGGAATTGCTCTGCTGTATAGACACGGATATATTCATCGTCCTTATACTTGATGGTTTCACCAAAGCTTCCAGTAGGGGCTGATACCTGTACGTTACCTGCTGGACGACCCGGTTGTTCCTGGTCAAACTTAGCACCATTCCACTTCATCAATATCTGCACCTCTCCCTGCTGGGCATGGATGGTTGCCATGATATCCTTGCCAGCCTGGGGTAAAGCATAGGTTACCTCAGATTTGGTATGAATAGAGGCACCGAGATCAGTGTTATAGGTATGTAAGATTCGCTTTGTCGCATTGTCGTAGGTATAGAATTTCAGCCCTGTGAACTGTGCCGTCACAGGCTTCCCGCCCTCAATACAGCCACGGTTCACGGCTAACAGCTTATGCTGATTATCCTTACAATTCCAATAGCACAGTTCGGTGTAGCTATAAGTGTTGGACGCATAGCGTTTATCGTAACGTACAAAGCCGCTTTTCATGTCAACGAGAAAGGAAGCGCCGTCACTCAGTGCTTTACCTTGTTGGTGACACTGCCAGTCTTCCCAGATGCCTCTGATCATTTCTTCATCATCTTCTTGAGAAAGATAGGCTGTTACGAAATCACTGATGGTGAGCTTGTCGCCTTTGTAATTCACACGAACGCCCTGTGCTTGTACTGACATGCTCATTTCCAGGATGATGGCAAAAAGAACAATTTTCTTCATATATCAAAATCGAGTCATAAATTTGAAATACATTCTCTCAACGATTCTTCCCAATATGGAATTTCTAGTCCATAGACTTTTTTGATCTTCGTCTTGTCAAGCACGCTATAATGAGGGCGCTTGGCTTGTGTGGAATACTCTGCCGTATGGAGAGGACGCACATGACAGGTATTGATGCCTGCAATGCGGTGGATGGCTTTCGTAAAATCATACCATGAAATGACACCTTCGTTTGAAAAATGGTAGATACCAGGCTCAATACCATAGTTGACAGCTGTCATGATGGCTACTGCAAGGTCACGTGCATAAGTTGGAGTACCTATCTGGTCGAAAATGACGCCTAGTTCGGGTTTCTCCTTGCCCAGCCGTATCATGGTCTTGACGAAGTTGTTGCCAAAGGTGCTATATAGCCATGCCGTACGGATAACCATTGACTTCTCGCACAGTTTCTGAACATTCAACTCACCCACAAGCTTCGTCCTTCCATATACACTATTCGGACAAGTATCATCGTCTTCGGTATAGGGAGTATGCTGAGTACCATCAAATACATAGTCGGTAGATATTTGAATTATCCAGCCACCACGTTTTCCGATGGCATGAGCCAAAAAGGCAGGGGCTTCAGCATTTAGTTTCTGGCAGAGTGCCTCATTATCCTCAGCTTTATCAACAGCCGTATACGCGGCACAGTTCACGATACCGTCAATCTGATTGTCACTGACAAACTGCTCAATAGCCCATTGGTCTGTAATGTCGAGTTCATTCACATCTGTATTAAAAAAGGTATGCTGGGGATTCTTCTTCTCCAACAGTTGCATTTCATTTCCCAGTTGGCCGTTACAGCCTGTAATCAATATGTTCATACTATTCAAATTTCAGGCCTTCTTCTTTATCTTTCTTATAATAGTCACTGAGCATACCCACAAAGACTGAAATTTCCTTGACTGCCGCCTGAGTATTAGGGGTTATTTCCTTTTTTTGCAGGCGAAGCATCATAACACCATAGAGTGAGTTAAAGCAGGTCTCTATTTCGTTCTCGTTCTTGTCGGCACCACGATTGCGCAATTCCACGATATAAGGAAGCACCTTGTAGTACTCAGCATTGTAGAAGGGGAATTTCGTCGATGACAGCAGTTGGGTATGAAATTCCTGCAACTGCTGCATCACGACCTTATTAATCTGAAGATGCCCCTGCTTACGACAATCCTCTGAATTCATCATTCGAATGAGATTGCCAAACCAGTCGGTCTCTTCTTCCTTCTGATCGTCATTGTACTCAAAACGGTCGATATATTCCCTGCGAATACGACTGATGGAACAGTCAAAAGCGCGTATGGTATCCTCCACCTGCCACATATAAAGCAGGTATTCGGCAATATTTGTCTTTCTTAATTCCTGTGCAACAAACACCTTAAAATCTACTATTTAACAATTTACTATTTAAAAAAAGCGAAAAAGATTGGTCACTGTTCCAAACAACGAGATAACGGAGAAAATTGTCACGACAGCCCCAATGACTTGATTAATAATACGAATACCGTGTTCATCAAAGATAACACGTACCTTGTCAACCAGCCATGATAGTCCATACCACCACAACAACGCTCCGCCCACAATACTTGCAAACCCTATAAGCATCTCAAAGGGATGGTCAGGAATAACAAAAGCAAACTGGGCAAATAATGCCATGAAAAGGAAAACTATCAGCGGATTGGAGAATGTCACCAGGAAAGCAGTCCACGTGTTATACCAAAGAGAACCTTTTTGCTGGCCAGACTGGTGCATATTCCTTGTCGGGTCACTGCGCCATGTATAGATACCAAAGGCTAACAACAACACACTACCTATAATTTGAAGGTAGAACTTATTCTGGTCATTATTGATGAAATCCATCACAAAGACCATACCAAAGCCAGTAATACCAGCATAAATAATGTCGCTCACAGCAGCCCCCACACCTGTAGCCAGACCATAGATACGCCCTTTGTTCAACGTACGCTGTACGCAAAGTATACCCACAGGTCCCATTGGTGCTGATGCTACCATGCCAATCAGCATGCCCTTAAACACCAAATCTACTATATTAATATGTATAGGAAATACCATATCGAGTGCAAAGGTACAAAAAAAAGTGAAAAGTGAATAGTGAATAATGAAAAATTTACGCTCGCAGTAAAATAATTCCCAATTAATTTGTATCTTTGCAGTCCAAAGATAATAATAAGTTATAAACTAAAAACATAAAAACAATGGAACAACAAGGAATTAAGCCGTACGTTATTGGCTTGGACTTAGGAGGCACGAACTCCGTATTCGGTATTGTAGACGCACGTGGTGAAATCAAGGCAACGACAGCAATCAAGACTGGCGGTTTCGACAAAGTTGAGGACTATGTAGCAGCATGTGTCGAAGCTCTGCAGGTGATTATCGACCAGGTGGGCGGCATCGACAAAATCAAAGCTATGGGTATTGGTGCGCCCAATGGTAACTATTACAATGGTACCATCGAGTTTGCCCCCAACCTCGCATGGGCAAAGAACGGTGTGGTACCCCTGGCCAAGTTGTTCAGCGACGCGTTGGGTATTCCCGTAGCACTGACCAACGATGCCAATGCTGCTGCTATTGGCGAAATGGTATATGGCGTAGCTCGTGGAATGAAAAACTTCATCGTCATCACACTGGGAACGGGTGTCGGTTCTGGAATTGTTGTCAACGGACAGTTGCTCTATGGTCATGATGGTTTTGCCGGAGAACTCGGTCATGTGACGATGGTTCGTGGTGCTGAAGGGCGTTCTTGCGGCTGTGGCCGCACTGGCTGTCTCGAGGCCTATTGCTCTGCCACTGGCGTAGCCCGCACAGCTCGTGAAATGCTTGCAAAAACCAATCGTCCCAGCATTCTGCGCGAGATGAATCCTGAGGACATCACCTCTCTCGATGTTTCAATTGCAGCTGGCAAGGGTGACGAACTGGCCAAGGAAATCTATGAGTTCACTGGTAAAATGTTGGGCGAGGCCTGTGCCGACTTTGCTGCATTCTCCAGTCCCGAGGCATTTATCTTCTTTGGTGGCATGGTTAAGGCTGGCGATCTCATCATGGAGCCCATTAAGAGAGCATACAACAACCACGTCATGAATATCTTCAAGAACAAGGCACAGTTCCTTGTCAGCGGCCTCGATGGTGCTTCTGCTGCCGTACTTGGAGCTTCAGCCATTGGTTGGGAAATACAAAATTAATGAAAAGGGAGGGGATTCCCTCCTTTTTATGCCCTAAAAAGAGGTTGGTGCAGGACGCTACCAACCTCCATATAAAGAAGATAAGCTTCCTAAGTTATGAGTGACATCAGCTTATCGGTGGCAAATATAGGGATTAATTGGGAGAAAAGCAAATTTTCTTCCAATTATTTTTATTTTATCAATGAAAAATAGTTGCCACCACAGAAAATTAGGGGAAAAAGCGTAGAAAGTGAAAAAATATGTGTAACTTTGCACGATAATTTGAATATTAAAGAATAAATATTGAAATGGAAGAGAAGAATATTAGTCAAGGTGAAGAGAAAAAAAACTCAAACACGGCTTCTCAGAGCCTAAGTTTTGTGGAACAGTTTGTGAAGGAAGATTTGGAGGCAGGTAAAAACGGGGGACGCCTGCAGACCCGTTTTCCACCTGAACCCAACGGATATATTCACATTGGACATGCCAAAGCTATTTGTATGGACTTCGGTGTTGCCGAGGAGTTTGGCGGTGTCTGTAACCTTCGTTTCGATGATACGAATCCCACGAAGGAGAATACAGAGTACGTGGAAAACATCATGAGCGACATCAAGTGGTTGGGTTTCCATTGGGAAAATGTGTACTATGCCTCAGACTATTTTGATAAACTGTGGGACTTTGCCGTGTGGCTCATCAAGAAGGGTTTGGCTTATGTTGACGAACAAACCTCTGAGCAGATAGCTGAGCAGAAGGGTACACCAACACAGCCAGGTCGCCCAAGCCCATTTCGCGACCGTCCCATTGAGGAGAACCTGCACCTGTTTGAGCAGATGAATACCCCTGAGGCCGTAGAGGGTTCAATGGTGCTGCGCGCCAAATTGGACATGGCCAACCCCAACATGCACTTTAGAGACCCCATTATCTACCGTATCATTCAGATACCCCACCACCGTACAGGCACGAAATGGCATTGCTATCCGATGTATGACTTTGCCCATGGACAAAGTGACTACTTTGAGGGTGTAACCCACTCTATTTGTACTCTAGAGTTCGTTCCTCACCGTCCGCTATATGACAAGTTTGTGGACCTATTGCGCGAATACATCAAGGAGCAGAAGGCCGAGGGCAAGACTAGCGACTATAATCCAGACATCGTGGCTGACAGTTACGACGGAACCCGACAGATAGAGTTCAACCGCCTGAATTTGACCTACAGCGTCATGTCGAAGCGCAAACTGAAGGCGCTGGTCGACGAGAAGCTCGTCAACGGTTGGGACGATCCCCGTATGCCGACCGTCTGTGGCATGCGCCGTAGGGGCTATTCTTCGCAGAGTGTTCGTAACTTCATCGACTCGATAGGTTACACCAAATTTGACGCACTGAACGACTATGCCCTATTGGAGGCCAGCGTACGCGACGATTTAAACAAGAGAGCTTGTCGCGTCAATGCAGTTATTGACCCTGTAAAACTTGTGCTGACCAACTATCCCGAGAGCAAGACAGAAGAGATGATTGCCATCAACAATCCTGAGAACGAGGCTGACGGCACGCATACCATCACCTTTGGCCGTGAGCTATGGATAGAGCGCGACGACTTTATGGAAGTGGCCGAGAAGAAGTTCCAACGACTGGCTCCTGGCAAAGAGGTGCGCCTGAAGAACGCCTACATCATTAAGTGCGACGAGGAGCATCCCTGCGACAAGGATAGTGAGGGTCGCGTAACCACCATCTACGCCACCTACGACCCAGAAACACGTAGCGGTATGCCTGGCGCAGACCGTAAGATTAAGGGAAAGACCCTGCACTGGGTAAACAGCGTGGATGCCGTCAAGGCTGAGGTGCGTCTGTACGACCGTCTGTTCTCGGTAGAGAATCCTGCAGCCGATGAGCGTGACTTCCGCGAGCTGCTGAACCCCGACTCATTAAGAGTTCTCGACAATTGCTTTGTTGAGCCATACCTAAAGGAAAAGAATATTGGCGACTTTCTCCAGTTCCAACGCATCGGATACTTCACACTCGACCTTGATTCAGCACCCGACCATTTGGTGTTCAACAAGACGGTTGGACTCAAGGATACATGGAAGAGGTAAAAAAACAAAAAGGTAAAAGCGTTTGAATTTCGACGAAGATTATTTCAACAGCGAGGAGTTCCAGGAGTTATTGGAAAGCTACGAAGCAGCAAAGGCAGCAGGTGAAACCCCGATGATGGATGCCGATGACTTGGTAGATCTAGCTGACTTCTATACTTGGCAAGACGATGATGAGCGTGCCATTGACATCATTGAGCAGGGCTTGCAGTTCTACCCTGAACATGCCTTACTGAATGTGTTTATGGCTAGGCGTGCACTGATGAGCGGTGACTACGACAAGGCACAGTACTATGCCGACAGCATTGAGGACACTGAGGCTCCAGACTATCATTATCTGCATGCAGAGATACTCATAGCACAAGGGCGTATTGAGGAGGCAGACCGCTATCTGCGCGACTACGGTCTGACAGTCCCTCCCGATGAATATAGCGATTTCGTGAAGGATGTCGCCAACCTATACGTTGACTATGAGGCCAGCGAGAAAGCTTACGAATGGATGCTTCGCACAACGGGAGATGACAGTGACGATTTCAAGGAACTGATGGCACGCGCACTCTTTGGTATTGGAAAATACAAGGACTCTGAACGTATCTTCAACGAACTCATTGATAATCATCCCTATTCGAAACATTATTGGAACGCACTGGCATCGGCACAGCTGATGAACGAGGATTACTCGAATGCCATTACCAGCTCGGAGTATGCCATTGCTATCGACCCCTCTGACCCTGACGGTTTCTGTAGTAAGGCAAGCGGACTATTCCGTCTTGGCAACTACGAGGAGGCACGAAAATGCTACCAGCGTTATTCGGAATTGGTGCCAGAAGATGAGTTTGGTCTATTGCACCAAGGTGTTTGTCTGGTCAACATGGGACGCAACATTGAGGCACGGGATCTCTTGGAACATGCGCTGTCCATTGCCCCTGAAGACTCACCTTTCCTATTGCAAATCTATCAAGAGCTGGCTTTCTGCTATGGTAGTCTGAAAGAGGTTGACAAAGCACTTGAGATGTTGCAGCGTACAGAAACGATGGAGTGCGACCATATTGACACCATTGTTATCAAGGGACATATCCTATTACAGAACGGACGAGTAGAAGAAGCTGAAAAAGCCTTCAAAAAAGCTATCATGCAGTCGGACAACGCGCCCAATGTTCTACTACGGATTATCGTATCGCTTTACGACAATCACTACGTGAATGCATGCTATCAAATGCTTCTGAAATTTCTGGAATTCGTCCAAGCCTATTATCCCGACTTCCATAGCGGCTATGCCTATATGGCATTATGCTGCTACGACCTGTCAAGGACGGAAGACTTCATGAAATATTTGCGACTAGCAGTGGAAGAGAATCCTCAAGAGGCACAAACCGTGTTGAACTGTTTATTTCCTGAGGGAACGCCAGTTAGGGATTACGTATCCTATATGGAACAACGGCTCCACTAGAATTAATCCAAGACTCGAAACAAAAGAATAATTATGAACTTTATAACAACACTATTGGGGAACCTGAATTACGGCACCATTCTGTTTCTGATGCTGTTGGAGAGCACTGTAGTGCCCGTACCTTCAGAGTTTGTCGTCACACCGGCGGCCTATCATGCTGCCAGCGGACAGTTGGACGTATGGCTAGTGATACTCTTTGCCACCATTGGTGCCGACCTCGGAGCAAGTATCAACTATTTTGTTGCCCTCTACGTAGGGCGCCCTGTCATATATAAGTTTGCTAACAGTAAATGGGGAAAAATGTGCCTGCTGAACCAGGAGAAGGTGGAGAAATCAGAGCGCTATTTTGACGACCACGGTGTGGTGGCTACACTGACGGGACGTTTGATTCCTGGCATCCGTCATCTGATTAGCATTCCTGCCGGATTAGCACGCATGCACTATGGAAAATTTCTGCTTTACACCACTATTGGTGCTGGTGTCTGGCATAGTATTCTAGCTGGTTTAGGCTGGTATCTGCACACCATTGTACCTGAGGAACAGCTGAACGACAAGATTGCGGAGTATGCTGAGTATATCAAACTCATCATCATCGCTCTGGTCATAGCGGCTATCGTCTGGTTTGCCGTGAAAAGTTGGGTTAAAAGAAAGAAATAACTAATCCCTTTTCTTTCTCCTCTTTACTGGTCAGGATTAGCAACAAATCCTTGGTATTCCGGATCAAGGGCTGACATGACGCTGTCATAAGCTTGATGCATGGTGGCCTGAATGTTCTGTGGTCCCTGACCAACAGGATAAATAGGCTGGTGAATGGTCAACGACAGCGGATGCCATGAGGCAAAATGCCAGTCTTTCGTACGCGGCATCACTTGGAAAGAGCCATTGATTGTCAAAGGGACAACAGGCAGTTGGAGTTCGTCGGCCAGCATAAAGGCTCCTTTGCGGAATTCGGCCATGTGACCAGTAAACGAACGGGCTCCCTCTGGGAACACCACCACGCTGCAGTTGGCATGTTCCAGAATGTTGCGAGCATCCTGATATGTTTTCTTAATCTTACTCACACCGCGCTTGTCAACCATAATCTGGTGTGACTTCTTACAAGCATAGCCAACAAATGGTATCTTGTTAATCTGATACTTCATCATCCATTTGAAGTTACGCCCCAAAAAACCGTAAATGAGGAAGATATCAAATGCCCCCTGATGGTTAGCCACGAAAACATACGACTGATCGGGCTCCAGGTTGTCGCGTCCCTCAACTTTGACAGGCAGTAAAAAGGCCTTTGTTATGACGCGCGCCCACCAACGACCGGGATAATAGCCCCAATAGTGGCCGTCACCCAGTGTACAACCCAATCCCACGGTAATGGCAGTCAGAATAGTGGCCAAAATGGTAACAGGGATAGAGACAAACACTTGAAAAATACGATAAAGATATTTCATTTCTTTTTTTATTTTACCCTTTTACTTTTCAAAGTAACAACCACGATTTCGCCTGGTTGACCCAAACGGAAGGGAATCAAAGCCCCAAGCCCTGTCGAAACATGTAACATGCGGTTGTTTTCACAATATACTCCCCCCCACTCCTCGTAGTTCATTGCAACGGGTGACCACCCCAAAATAGAGAATTGTCCTCCATGGGTATGACCGCTAAGCGTCAGTTGCGCGTGACTATCGGGGAGTATCTTTGCACGCCAACAAGTTGGATCATGTTGTAGCATCACAATAAATGGGTGATGGATATCAGGCGATGGATGTTGGATATTTAGCCCTGCCAAAGTCTTTTTGACATCGCCCTTGCGAGGCATGCGCTTAGTTGTTCCCCAATTTTCCATACCTGCAACAACAATAGAGTCGGAGTCACGCCTGATAATACGGTTTTCGTTCAGCAATAGCGTAAAACCCATCTGGCGAATGGCAGCAATCGTCTGCTGACAGTTGCGATCCTTCTCTACACTGTCACAAGGCTGGTAAACGGCATAGTCGTGATTTCCCAACACAGCAAAGACGCCGTCCTTCGCATGCAGCTGTCGGAAAACAGATGCCTGTCCGTCTAATTCCTGCGGATATATGTTCTGCATGTCGCCCGTAAAGACAATCATATCTGCTCCTTGCACATTGATTCTGTCGACTGCACGTTTACGAAGCCATTCGTTATAGCCTGTCATAGTGGCGATATGAGCATCAGAAAACTGCACGATGCGATAGCCATCAAAGCTCTCAGGCAAATCAGCACTGACAAACTCCACCTGACGAACTATCAATTGCCGATAGCCAACAAAATGGCCATACAGCACAAGAGCCCAAATAACCAGTGTACATGCGACAGCAACTTTTCGCCAATATCTGCGAGGTGTCATCCATCGACAGAGCAGTGTCAGCACCAATGGCACTACGACGAGCCCCATAATAAAGAAAAAAGGAATGGCAAAACGGGCTATCATATCGTGCGATGGTTAAAACGTATTTCTTCGCCGATGACCTCCTTATTGACAGTACCATCTGTATACACAGTATGACCATTGCAAAGTGTATGCTCCACACGCCACTGGAACTCATGTCCTTCCATCGGACTCCATCCACACTTGCTCTCTATCTTATCAGCTGTTACCGTCCAAGGGCTATGTGGACGCACAATGGTGATATCGGCATGATAACCTGGACGCAGGAAGCCACGCTGGCAGACGCCAAACAGACGTGCAGGATTGTGACACATCAGTTCCACCAGTCGTTCGATAGAGAGCACACCGGCATCCACTAGTTCAAGCATGGTAACCAATGAAAACTGCACCATAGGCATGCCCGAAGCAGCCTTGCAGCAGCCACCCTCTTTCTGCGACAACAGGTGGGGAGCATGATCTGTGGCGACCACGCTGATACGCCCGTCGCTAAGTGCTTCTCGAATCATAAACTGATCGACGGGTGTCTTTAATGCAGGGTTTACTTTGATTTTACTGCCCAATCGTTCGTGATCAAGCTGAGTGAAACAGAGATGACCTGCCGTGGCCTCAGCCGTAATGTTTGTAACGATGTCATCACCACTTACAGAATAAGGCTCAATAAGCTCTAATTCCTCAGCTGTCGATATATGAGCTACGTGCAGACGTGTTCCATATTTATTAGCCAACTCTATGGCTTTGCGAGTTGAGGAAAGGCAAGCCTCTTCACTACGTATCAGCGCATGAAGTGCCACCTGTGGGTCGTCTCCCCAGGCCTTCTTGGCTTCCATCATATTACGATTGATTATCGCCGTATCCTCACAATGAGCCATCAGCGGTAGCTTGCATGTTTTGAATATGCGTTCCAAAGTCTCCTGCTGATCTACAAGCATATTACCTGTCGATGAGCCCATAAAAAGTTTGATGCCTGGAATGCGTGTGGCATCGAGCAGATGGAAAGTATCGATATTGTCGTTGGTGGCACCATAGAAGAACGAATAGTTCACATGGCTTTTCTTGGCAGCCAACCGAAATTTCTCATCGAGAGCCTTTAGCGTAGTAGTTTGAGGCACGCAATTAGGCATATCAAAATAACTTGTCACACCACCAGCTGCTGCCGCACGACTCTCACTCTCAATGTCAGCTTTCTCCGTCAGCCCTGGCTCTCGGAAATGGACGTGATCATCAATGATGCCCGGCAGGACATAACAGCCCGTAGCATCAATTGTGGAGACGGGTGATGAGTGATGGGTGTTCTCTACAATATAACCATTCTCGATAACAATGTCGCCATCGAACGTGCGCCCTTCATTAACGATATGTCCACCTTTAATAAGTATACTCATTTCTGCGGAACATTCGTCAGAGGGGTAGCTGGCTGCGAAGCCAGCGAGTCAACATATGGACGAGGTTGTTCTGACTGAGGCACGGCTACATCGCTAAGGCCATTCATACGTTTTTCGTTCTCTTGAGCCATGTGATAATATTCCTTCACATAGGGATCGTCCTTGAATGCCTTCGTTGCCTTCGACATAATATACTCTATCTGTGGTGTCAAAATAGGATAGCGATATTGGCTGGTAATCATCATGAATACGCCAGGTCCCAACACGTTATTATAGTTTGCCTCAATGAACTTAGTCACCAATTCGTCCTCTGCAGTAGCAATCTGAGCGGCTTCAGCATCCAGTTGCTCGTCAATTGTACGTTCGTCAATACCATCTAGAATCATCTGATTCTGCTTATGACCCAACTCGTTCATCTGGTTGATGAGCTGGTTGTGTTTGTCAATAAACTTATAAAGACTATCGTTAAGTGGCGTACCACCAACCGTAGGACCTGCAGGACCTATCTTCACCTGAATATCACCTTCCTCCAGAATGACGGGTAGTATACTCTCTTCATCCATATAGAGGTTAACAAGACGGACAGAATCCAACAGGCCAGCAAAGTGGAATTCTCCGTGTACGACGTCACAAGAGTCAATATTCTTAACCTTACCGTCCTTAAGAGCTTTTAAGTAGAGTTTGCTTCCGTCAAGTGCCGACACGGATGATGAACCGGTGACATTATATGAGCTGGCACATGATGTAAGAAGTGCCGCAGCAACGGTTGCAAATAGAAGTTTGTTCATAGACGATTGTTAGCGTATTTTTGATTTTGCCGACAAATGTACAATGTTATATCGAAATAAGAAAAAATATTTGCGCATTTTAAAACATTTGAGCAATTATTTAGCGTTTTTTTGCCTCTTTTTCTATTTCATTAGCAATTCTATGGCTTGTATAGAGTTGTAAGATGGCTGCAACGAGTAACACCACAATCCAATTATTATGTACATATTTCAGATAGGATATATAATCCAAACCGAAGAAATTACTCTGACTGGCAAACATCAGCAGTGCAGCGATTAAAAATAAGACATCACTCAGCAGCATCATGTAACGCAAACGCTTTATGGTGACATTCGCCCCCTCATAGCGCTGTCGCATTTGCATTGCGGCAAACAACAGGGCACCAGGTGCAAAAACATAGGGCGCCCACGACTGTAGCAATACGCTGGCACCAGCTCCCACTACCATCAGCAGGCCCCCAGTCAGCATCAGATATGTTTCCATCTTAGTCAGAGACCTCATCACTATCGCTCTTTAAGGATTCATGGTCGTCGCTAAGCACAAAGATATCCTCATCGTCAGCTTTCATGAAATAACGCTCCCGGGCAATCTTCTCCATCGCCTTCGGGTCACGGTCAATCTCGTGAATGCGTTCCAGATTACGGTCATTCAAGTCGGACAGCTGCTTGATTTCATCCTCAAGCTGGCTGATACGCTCTTTATTTTTCATGTGACTCCATACGCTGTTCTCGTCAACAAAGCCAATAAGCACAACGGCAAGAATAGTCACCAAGACATATTTCAAAGCCCTAATGTGATAGATGCGGAGACAGATATTCTTCAGTTTCTTCATGTTCGTTTTTCTTTTCGCATGCAAAAATACGAATAATAATGGAGAAGGAAGCAGGAAGAAAGGAGAATTTTCAATTTTTTAATTTTTTAATTTTTATATTCTTCATTTTTATTACTACCTTTGTGGGCAAAATCAGTGAATAATATGGAAGAATATATTGTTTCAGCGCGGAAATACCGTCCGATGTCATTTGACACCGTCGTGGGACAACAAGCACTCACCACCACTCTGAAAAATGCCGTGAAGAGCGGAAAATTGGCTCATGCCTACCTCTTCTGCGGACCTCGTGGTGTGGGTAAGACCACCTGTGCACGTATCTTCGCCAAAGCCATCAACTGTATGACACCCACTGCCGACGGCGAGGCTTGTGGACAGTGTGAATCGTGTCAGGCGTTCAACGAGCAGCGTTCGTTCAACATTTTCGAACTCGACGCTGCCAGTAACAACTCCGTCGAGCATATCAAGACGCTCATGGAACAGACACGCATACCACCGCAGGTAGGCAAATACAAGGTGTTTATCATCGACGAGGTGCACATGCTGTCGACAGCAGCCTTCAATGCCTTCCTAAAGACGTTGGAAGAGCCACCCGCACACGTCATCTTTATCCTCGCCACCACTGAGAAACACAAGATTCTGCCAACCATCCTCAGTCGTTGCCAGATATACGACTTCGAACGCATGACTGTCCGTAACACCATCGACCACCTGAAGAGTGTGGCTCAGAAGGAAGGCATCAGCTACGAGGATGAGGCACTGGCCGTCATTGCCGAGAAAGCTGACGGAGGCATGCGCGACGCTCTCAGCATCTTCGACCAGGCAGTATCATTCTGTCAGGGCAATATTACCTACCAGAAGGTGATAGAAGACCTGAACGTGCTCGACTCAGAGAACTATTTCCAAATCATCGACCTCTCTGTCAATAATAAGGTTAGCGACATCATGGTGCTCCTCAACCAGATTATCAACAAGGGTTTCGATGCAGGTCTCCTCATACAGGGGCTTGCCAAACACGTCCGTAACGTGCTCATGGCCAAAGATCCACAGACACTGCCCCTACTCGAAGTCAGCGACCAGCAGCGTCAGCGCTACCAGCAACAGGCTCAGCAATGCGACACACGCATGCTATACGAGGCCCTGCGCATCATGAACCGCTGCGACATCAATTATCGCCAATCCAGCAACAAACGTCTACTCGTCGAGCTCACACTCATCGAGATAGCCCAAATCACACAGCCTGACGAGGGGCCCGCTAATGGGCGTAAGCCCAGAAGATTAAAATCCCTGTTTAAGCAACTGGTACAACAGCCTCAGCCAAAGAAAGTAGTTCCGCAGGTAGCTACGGCTAAGGCTGTTGCACCCAAGCCTTCTACTCCTTCGACGGCCATTCCCAAACTCAAGAGCAGCATCAGCTTCTCATGGAACAATGTCCGCGAAATGTCGAGAAAGAAGAAAAGCATTATCGGCAACCTTATCGACGACGGTAGTGGCAATGCCGATGCTGCTGAAGAGATGGTAGAATTCACCCAACAGGACCTCGCGCTTCAATGGCTCTCCATGTGTAACCGCATGCCTCAAAAGCTGGGTGCCATTGCCACACGTATGAAAAACATGACTCCCGTCATCACTGATCATCCAGCCATTGAAGTGGTCGTCGACAACCAATTGGCTCTTGAACAGATGGAACAGATCAAGGGCAGCATTGTCAACACGCTGAAACGCGACCTTCACCATCAAGGCATCACTCTCACCATGCGTGTGGCCGAGCATCAGGAACGCGAGCGTCTGCTCTCCCGTCGGGAGCAGTACGAACAAATGGAACAAGAAAATCCCTCAGTCGCTAAACTGAGGGAGTTCTTCGACCTTCAACTGGCCTGATAGCTTTTGATATTTATCTGTTTGCCAATTGCTAAATCAACGTCATTCCCAGCTTCTTACACTCAGCTCGCATATCTTCTGGCCATATAGAAGCCTGGATTTCTCCAATATGTCCTTTGTGTAATAGCACCATACACAGACGGCTCTGTCCGATACCGCCACCTATCGACAGAGGCAGCTCATCGTTCAGCAGCTTTTGGTGGAAATACAACGCTTTACGTTCCTCCTTGCCCTCCAGCTTCAGTTGGCGCAATAAGCTCTCCTTATTCACACGGATACCCATTGACGACAACTCGAACGAGCGTCCCAGTACAGGATACCATATCAGGATATCCCCGTTCAAGCCGGCCAAGCCATTTTCGCCCATTGTCGACCAGTCATCGTAATCCGGTGCACGTCCGTCGTGCTTCTCACCATTCGACAACTTACCGCCTATACCTATAATAAATACAGCACCATAGGCCTCACAGATGGCATCCTCTCGTTCCTTCGGTGTCTTGTCAGGATACATCTTCAACAGTTCCTCAGCATGAATGAAGTGAATCTTCTCAGGCAGGAATGGCTTGATCTGCGGATAGGTCTCACATGTCAGATACTCCGTACGGCGAATGGCAGCATAGATACGTTCCACCACATTCTTCAGATAGCTGATGGTACGTTGCTCATTTGTTATCACTGCCTCCCAATCCCACTGGTCGACATACAACGAGTGCAGGTTGTCCAGTTCCTCGTCAGCACGGATGGCATTCATATCCGTATAGATGCCGTGGCCAGGCTCTATCTGGTATTCAGCCAACGACAGGCGTTTCCACTTCGCCAGCGAGTGAACCACCTCGGCACGGGCGTCCCCCAAGTCTTTGATAGGAAAGCTCACGGCACGCTCCACACCATTCAGGTCGTCGTTAATACCCAAGCCCTTCAGGACAAATAAGGGAGCCGTCACACGGCGTAGGCGCAACTCTGTCGAAATATTCTGCTGGAAAAATTCCTTAATCAGCTTAATGCCCTGCTCTGTCTGTTTCATGTTGAGCAGTGGTTCGTACCCTATAGGTTTTATCAGTCGGCTCATCTCTTATTTACAATTTGACGATTAATACTTTTCATTAAATATGATACTGTTATCAAGACAGTTTTTTATTCTTTGCGTGCAAAGGTACTACTTTTATATTAAAAAAGCAAGCAAAAAGCCAAATATTTTTGCAAAGTGACAGTTTTTCTTGTTTTTTACTAACAACCCGCACGCCTCCCAAGCCGTTAACAAATCATAATTTCTAACATCTATTTCTCATTTCTCATTTTAATATCGTACTTTTGCACTTGCATTAACAGCATTGGTCCCGTAGCTTAGCTGAATAGAGCGTCAGATTCCGGTTCTGAAGGTCCAGGGTTTGAATCCCTGCGGGATCAC
>JAEEGF012112293.1_pt1 | contig 58295 bp, 46 predicted proteins | sample 9134171 | NCBI WGS metagenome assembly JAEEGF01 (sample SAMN16246542, study PRJNA631951) | gut metagenome | biome: gut microbiome; feature: rumen; material: AP-attached | host: Bos | place: Iran: Karaj | collected 2018-10 | reverse complement strand
CTCGCATAACGGCACAGCCACACAGGTGGAGACAATACCGATAGGAGTGCTCATCATGTCTTTGAACAGCTGCTCGTATTCCAGAGGCAGCTTGATGGCGAACTGGCTCTCAAGCAAGTCGTTAAGCACTGTGCCTCCAAACAAGGCGAAAAGCACAGCGACAAAAGCGACAAACAGACTGGCGACTCCCACACGGGGAAAACGGAAAGAGCGGCGCAAACGAAACCCACGTACAAGCATCATCACGCCCACAATCACGACTGCAGACACAAGCTGAGCCCATCCGGCAACGTTTCCGAGTCGCAACACTTCGTCGGAGGAAGTAGATGAATACATCAAGACAGTCTGGACAACAAACTGGCCGAACAACTGACAGACGAAATAAATCAGCACTGCCACCAACGGCCAAAGATATATGTCAATCGACTTACTTATGTTCATTTCCTCACCAAATAATATGCAAAGTTAGCAAATAAATGGAAGAATAAAGAATGAAGAATAAAGAATTTAACCATAAATGATGTTTTTGAGATTTTTTTACGTAATTTTGCAAAACTTTTACTTTCACACAGCGATTATGACATCTCGTATTCTTGTCGTCTCGTCTTCCTGACTTCTAAAAATCCAAAAATATGTTCAGAAAATTCATACTGGCGGCTATCTTCGCTATCACACAAACGGCTTCGGTATCAGCACAGACAGCCAATGCCGACACCATCAAAGCATTCAAAACAGCACAAAAAGCACAAAAACTACTGAAATCGGGTAAAACAGATAAAATCAACAAGGGGATTGAGCTATACAAACAGGCGGGTGCTCAGGGATTGCCATCCGCTTGCCGTTTTCTTGCTGAGCACTACCGTACTGCAACACCACCCGACACGGCACAGTCAGTACACTGGCTTGAGATTCTCGGGGATCTCGGTGACTCAACTGCCATCGACCGACTCGTGGACATCTACAGCGGCAAACTCAGCAACGAGGGATATTACACCAATCCTGACAACGAGAAAATTGGAGAATGGAGCAAGGTGCTGGCAAATAGGGGAAGCCGTAAAGGAACGGAGGCATACGCAAACTACTGCCTGGCTAAAGGCGACACAACACAGGCCATCGGATGGCTGGAAAAAGCGGCAGATTTACAATCCATGCAGGCGTGCAAGGCTCTCGCTAGCATCTATGCCTCACCTGGTAACAATCAGTCAGGCGAAAGGGCTTTCATATACGCCACAAAAGCTGCTGACGACGGCGACAAGGAATGCCTGTACCTGTTAGGCAACATGTACAAAGCGGGATTCGGATGTGAGAAAGACCTCAACAAAGCCATCAGCACACTGGAGAAATGCGCTGACTTTAAAGACAGCAAACTCATCATCGCATCATGCAAGACGGAGCTGAACGGTGGGAAAAACGACCCCAGTACTTTCGCCACATTCCTCGAAGCAGCGCAGAACGGCAATGAAACTGCACAATTCATCGTAGCTCAATGCTACTATAGTGGCGACGGTGTGGAACAAAATGCGGACGAAGGATGGAAATGGATGGAGAAAGCGGCTGAAAACAATGTTGCATACGCACAGTATTCCTGCGCCATGCAGATGCTCAGTGAACAAGGAAACGGGCCTAAAGACCCAGCCAAAGCCATGGAATGGCTGAAAAAAGCAGCAGAACAAGGAATGCCGGAAGCACAGGCTGACCTCGCATCTGCCTATTTGGAAGGACGCAACGTCGAAAAAGATGAGAAGAAAGGAGTGGAAATGCTCGAAAATGCCGCACAACAGGGGAACCCCATGGCAATTGCTGTTTTGGCGGCATACTATATCAACCACAGCACATCGGAGGAAGACCACACAAAAGGCGTTGTCCTGCTGCAGACTCTTGCAGCAGCCGGAGATCCAGACTCTCAGTTCAACCTCGGAGTGTGCTACATGAACAGTGTGGGAACCAAAGAACTGGTCCAGGAACAGAAACTCGTTAATGACGAGCTGAAGAAAATGGGAGAAGGGAAGGAACTGACAGACTTGCAGATCGCGGCATACTGGCTGGAAAAAGCTGCTGAAGCAGGACACCCACTTGCACAGCAGAACATAGGGCTACTAATCGTACAGCAAATCATACCAGGCGACCAGCAGAAAGCTTTGGAATACATCAGAAAAGCCAGCGAATCAGGACTTGCACAGTCGCAATACACACTCGGAATGCTCACTCTTACCGGACAGGCTGGTGTGAAGCAAAACACCAACGAGGGTATTGCTCTACTGAAAAAAGCTGCTGAAGGAGGAATGCCCCAGGCACAGAACGACCTCGGGCTCATTTACATGCAAGGAGGGAACGGCGTAAAACAAAATGCAGCCATGGGCTATAACTGGCTGAAAAAAGCGGCAGCACAAGGTCACCCTGCTGCAATGTTCTATCTCTCACTTTGCTATGCATCTGGACAGGGAACAACCATCAACCGCCCTGAAGCAAAGAAATGGCTGCAGAAAGCAGCACAGCAGGACATCGACTCAGAAGTGAAAAAAATAGCAAAGGATGCACTTAAACAGTTCTAAAAAATCTAACTGTATTATTATATAGAATCCAAACTAAGTAATAGTGAAAAAATAAGTTAGGAAAATTTATCTTAGATTTTTGAGCTATTTTTCAGTTGGTCAGAGGGAGTGATGCGGGCATCATGACCGATGAACAGCTGGAAAAGAGCCAAAAAGATAAGTTTATATCTTGAATGATTGCCTGCATTAAATTTACTAAGTTATTTTTTTACTGTTGCTAAAAACTCAGTTACTCTTTCCGAACTGATTAATATAATTATAGGTGACTGTACGAAGGCCATCTGGTATTTCATGGCCGATGGAGCTATAAAGCGCATGGTATTTCTCTTGAACACGCTTCCACTTCTGTTCATAATAATCCTGACAAGACAACATCTTACCACCGTCGTCGGACTGAAGAAACACCATACCCTTATAGTCTTTGGCGTCGTTCGTGGAAAGATAAAGCTTACGGGCCTCGTTGTACAGAGCGTCGTTCAGAATCTCCAGCGCCTCATCATCTTTGTTGAGAAGATGAAGTTTCATCACCTCACTGCGCATGATCGACTTCTCTGCCAGTCCCTTATTACACACCTTTGCCTTCAGCGACTTGATATCGTTGGTGGCACGCCAGAAACGGACAAGCATAAACAGGAAAATAGCTATCAGCACAAATAAAAGAACGGTGATGACAGTCAGGTCTGACTCAACAATACCGTCCGAAATCTGGGCCGACAAATGGATACATGGTAATGCAAAAAAAAGGATAAAGATAAAATAAAAACGGTACATAGCTGCCAGATTGAATGTTATTCGACAACAAAAGTATTAATTTTTTTTGCAAACTGCAACAATTTTACATGTTTTTTAAAAAAATCACTTGTTTATCACCCCTTAATGCCACCGATATTTGTAAAAATGTAATAATTAGCGTATTTTTGCAAGCAAATAAGTAACTGAACACAAAAAACGAATCCATAAGCCAGATAATCTCAACACTAACTAAAAACCAAAAACTAAAGATAAAATGGACACATCATTCATCAAAATCAACAAAGCCGACAATGTGGCTGTAGCTCTCACAAAGCTTAACAAAGGACAGAACGTGGAAATCGACGGACAGTCTATCATCTTAAAAGACGATATCCCATACGGACATAAATTCCTGTTGAAAAACCTTGAAGCCGATGAGAACGTAATCAAATATGGTTATCCCATCGGGCATCTGAGAATAGCTGCCGAAGCTGGCTCTCTCGTTGACGACCGCCATATCCAGACCAATCTAGCCGGGCTGCTCGACTACACATACCACCCTGTTTTCACAGATGACGACCTTCGGCAAGGAAACGACTGCCATGTCGATTGTCCGACTGAAGGACTGCCCACCACATTTATGGGCTACAGGAGAAACAACGGGGATGTCGGAATCAGAAACGAACTGTGGGTCATCCCGACTGTAGGCTGCGTTAACGGAGTGGTCAACCAGATTGTGGAGGAGCTGAAATCACAGACCGGATTTGAGAACCACACACCTGGTTGCGGAATCGACAGGATTGTGGCGTTCAACCACAACTACGGTTGTTCACAGCTAAGTGAAGACCATGAGAACACACGAAAGATTCTTCGTGACATGGTTCTGCACCCTAACGCGGGGGCGGTGCTCGTGGTGGGACTAGGCTGCGAGAACAACCAACCAGACAAATTTGAGCAAATGCTCGGAGATTACGACAAACAGCGTATCCGCTTCCTCGTCACTCAAAAAGTTGATGGCGACGAAGTGGAAGAAGGCGTGAGAATCGCAAAACAATTGTTTGCCAATGCCTGCAAAGACCAACGTACAGAAACATCTTTATCTGAATTGAGGATTGGACTCAAATGCGGTGGATCCGACGGGCTCTCCGGAATAACTGGAAATCCACTGCTCGGAGTGCTCAGCGACTACATTGTCTCACTTGGAGGAACATCCGTTTTGACGGAAGTGCCAGAAATGTTTGGAGCTGAGACCATACTCATGAACAGATGTGCCGACAGACAGCTATTTGAACAAACAGTGAAGCTCATCAATGACTTCAAAAGTTATTTCCTCAGTCACGGGGAACCAGTGGGAGAAAACCCATCACCTGGAAATAAAGCTGGAGGCATCAGCACTTTAGAGGACAAGGCTCTTGGATGTACACAGAAATGCGGAAAAAGCGCAGTCAGAGGAGTCCTTGGATATGGAGACCGAATCAGCCAAAAAGGACTCAACCTGCTTTCTGCGCCTGGCAACGACCTTGTCGCATCAACAGCACTCGCTGCAGCCGGATGCCACATCGTGCTCTTCACTACTGGAAGAGGAACACCTTTCGGAACATTCGTCCCAACAATGAAAATATCAACCAACAGCAACCTTGCTAACAGAAAGAAGACTTGGATTGACTTCAACGCAGGCGTGCTGGCAGAAGGAGCAACCATGGACGACACCTTTAGGCAGTTCACACAGAAAGTGGTCCAAATCGCTAATGGCCAACCAACGTGGAACGAACAAAAAGACTACCAGGAAATATCCATTTTCAAAAACGGTGTCACGCTCTAATATTTTGTAATATAAGAACAATCGTACATAGTAAATCTTCAAATCGTAAATCTTCAAATCATAAATCTTCAAATCGTAAATCTTCAAATCGTAAATCTTTAAATCATAAATCTTTAAATCATAAATCTTTAAATCATAAATCTTTAAATCGTAAATCTTCAAATCGTAAATCTTCAAATCGTAAATCTTCAAATCGTAAATCTTTAAATCATAAATCTTTAAATCATAAATCTCAATAGTGTCCCACCCCCCAAAAACATATTTCAAAGCCTTCCGGGCATTGTCACCATTGCTGGTGTTTCTTTTATTATACCTTGTCACAAGCCTAATCCTCAATGACTTCTACAAGGTACCCATCACTGTGGCTTTCCTGGCATCATCAATCTACGCGCTGGCTATAACACCAGGCAAACTGACCGACAGCCTGACGGTTTTCTCTAAAGGGGCTGGCGACAACAACTTGCTGCTTATGCTCTGGATTTTCATCATGGCAGGAGCATTCGCATCAAGTGCAAAAGACATGGGGGGAATCGACGCTACGGTAAACACGGCTTTAAGATGGCTTCCGGCAAATATTATTCTCCCAGGGCTGTTTTTCTCTGCTTGCTTCATCTCTCTTGCCATCGGATCCTCAACAGGGACTGTTGCTGCCCTAGTGCCAATCGCATGGGGATTGTCGGGAGAGATCAACACCGACCCGGCTATGATTGTGGGACTTGTTGTGGGAGGAGCTTATTTCGGTGACAACCTCAGTTTCATAAGCGACACAACCATTGTGGCCACACAGACTCAGGGATGCAAAATGAGCGATAAATTCAGGGAGAACATAAGAATTGTCGGCCCCGTGGCAATTATAATGATAACCGCATATTATTTCATCGGAAGAGATGTCAAGGGCATCGAAGATATTCCTGAGGTGGACTTCATCAAAGTGGTCCCCTACCTCATCGTCATCATCAGTGCCATGAGCGGAATGAATGTAGTGATTGTGCTGATGTGTGGACTTGCACTAACAGGAATTATCGGAATATGCCAAGGAACTTTCACCGTATGGGAGTGGCTAGCATCCATCCAGCGGGGAATCACAAGCATGTCTGACCTCATTATCATGACACTGCTCGCGGGAGGTATGCTGTCCATTATCAGGCACAACGGCGGCATCAACTATCTCATTAAAGCACTGTCAATGAAAGTGAGCGGAAAACGAGGAGGTGAATTCTGCATCTCATGTATGGTCGTGCTAGTCAACATGTGTACAGCCAACAATACAGTAGCACTCATAACTGTCGGACCGATAGCGAAAGACATCTCCAATAAATATGGCATTTCACCACGAAGAGCAGCCAGCATTCTCGACACCATGTCGTGCTTCACACAGGGCCTGCTCCCATACGGAATTCAGACACTTATGGCTGTTCAACTAACATCCAACATGCTCACACCTATCGATGTCGTGTCACACCTCTACTATCCCATGCTTATCGGGATTGCGGTTATCATATCCATCATCATCGGCTCTAAGACAATAAAAAAGGCAGACACATAAATTGTCCGCCTTTTTTATTCCTTTATTCTCGGCATTCCGGTTTCATCAGAAACCACCACCAGGGCCACCGAAGCCGCCACCGCCGCCGAAGCCGCCACCGCCACGACGGCCACCAGGACCACCGAAGCCACCGCCACGACCACCAGGGCCGCCAAAGCCACCACGACCACCAGGACGAAGGAATACTTGTGCTGCCTGAGCCGGTGTCAGAATCTCAAGAAACTTTGGGAGATACTGCTTGTCAACCTCTAACTGCTTCTCCTGACGGAGAAAATTTTTCTCTATCAGCTCATTAGCACGCTCATCTGTCAGGTTGTCAAAATCGATACGCTGCTCCTCACCTTCGCTGTCTCCGCCACGAGGATTCACAACATTATGGCGCGTGTTCTGATAATCGAGATAAAGAGCAGTGAACAAATCCTTCTTCTCATCCTCAAGCTTAAGCTGACGAACCAGGCGGGATGCCTGACGGTTGAAAACCTCTGCAATGTTCATGTCATTACGGCGTTCACGACGACGCTCGTTGTTGTCCTGGGCGGACACATTTGCTGTGACTGTCAAAGCCAACAGCATAACAAAAATCGTTTGTTTCATAGAGTCAAATAATTATAATTGTGATAATCTGTTTAACAAAAAACAAGGATGAAATCATAATAACTCCCTCCATTTCCTTGCTTTATCATTTATTTGACACTAAAAAACACGAAAAGTTTAAAAGCAAAAACAAAAAAATGGTTTAAATGCCTCTTTCATTCATCAAAACCCTATCCGATTTTCGATATCTTCTTGATAGCATCAAAATCGATAATCTTGATTTTCCTACCGTCGATAGCAACAATTTTCTCAGTAGCAAATGAAGAAAGCGTGCGGATGGCATTTGCTGTCGTCATGTTCGACAAGTTGGCCAAATCTTCACGAGTGAGATAAATGGAAAGAGTAGCACCATCTTCTTCTAAACCATAGCTTTCCTGAAGAAACAAAAGTGCCTCGGCAAGTCGTCCACGGATGTGTTTCTGTGTGAGTGAAACTGTTCGCTGATCCGAGACACCAAGGTCTAAAGAAAGCTGACGTACGAAAAAAAGCGAAAGTTTGATGTTCTCCTCCATCCAACGGTAAACCACATCCATCGGAATTTCACAGATATATGAGGTCTCGAAAGCAGAGGCAGCAGTAACATAGTTCTGATTGGCAAAATAGGCACGATAACCAAGATACTGAACCGGCTTGATCACACGGATTATCTGAGTGCGACCGCCAACACCGCTCTTATAAACCTTTACCTTGCCCGAAAGCAGACAAAGCAGGCTCATCGGTACGTCACCCTCATTATATATCAGCTCATTTTTCAAGTACTTGCGAATAGTTATATGCTTTCGAAGCTCAGCACGCTGACGGTCTGTCAGCATGTCGGCAAGACCCTGAATCTTTGCTAGAGTTTCGCCCATCGACATGGATTCTCTCTTCATTTTGTATTCGAATATAATGAGGTATTTGAAAGGGGAGAAATTAAAATAAAACCAGTGATTAAGAAATGTATGCAAAGTTACATCATTTTAATCCAACAGCCAAGAAAAAGGTGAAAAAAATATGCTAAATAACATATTTTGCTCCGCCTCTTTGCTTCTCTTTACGGAAAAAGTTATTTTTTTACGTTTTTTTTTGGCAGTTACACGAATTATTGCTAAATTTGAGCAACAATAGTTGTTTTGAAAACACACCTTAAAAAAACAATACTAAACTATGAGTTATTTACGTTTCGACAAAACTTTAATGACCAATTTGCAGGAGTCTTTACCCAAAGAAATTCTGCGGACTAACCGTTCCGGTGCCTACTCTTGTTCGTCAATTGTAGATTGCAACACGCGGAAATATCATGGGTTGTTGGTGGTACCAGTACCTGATATCGATGACGAAAACCACGTGTTGCTCTCATCGCTTGACGAAACAGTCCTTCAGCACGGAGCGGAATTTAACCTTGGGCTCCACCGCTACCTCGGAGGAAACTACTCACCTAACGGACACAAATACATCCGCGAGTGGGAATGGGACAAAGTGCCGACTACTCTCTACAGAGTAGGAGGAGTTATCCTGAAAAAAGAAAAAGTGTTTCAGCATTTCGCCAACAGAGTGCTAATCAGATACACACTCATTGACGCGCACTCCGTCACAACACTCAGACTCAGGCCTTTTCTAGCATTCAGGAATGTGGAATCCCTTACGCATGAAAATAGCATAGCAAGGCAAGACTATAGCCTTTGCGACAATGGTATTAAAACAAAGATGTATGAAGGATATCCAGACCTTTTCATGCAAGTGAGCAAGAAAAGCGAATGGCATTTCGACCCACACTGGTACAGAGGTATTGAATATCAGAGGGAAATGGAACTTGGTTATGACTATGCTGAAGACCTCTACGTGCCTGGCTATTTTGAATTCAACATCAAAAAAGGAGAAAGCATCGTTTTCAGTGCAGGAGTGAAAGAGCTGCCTATGAGGACTGCGAAAAAGCTTTTCGACGAAGAAGTGGAGGTGCACAAGAGCAGAGACAGCTTCGTGCAATGCCTAATCAACGCAGCTCACCAATTCCATTACGAAAAAGATGGAGAGGAATATATCATTGCAGGATACCCATGGTTTAAATGCAGGGCACGCGACACTTTTATTTCGTTGCCAGGACTGACCATCGCTTTTGGAGAGAAAGACCACTTCAAAGCTGTAATGAGCACATGTCTCAAAGCCATCGATGACATCATCAACAAAAGGAGGGTGTCTGTGAACATTTACGAGATGGATGCCCCTGACGTATTGCTTTGGGCTGTCTGGTGCATACAGCAGTATGCCATGTTAGAATCCAGACAGGAAGCCATTGAGATGTATGGGAAAACCATATACGACATCATCAACTTCATCAAAGACGGAGAACACCCCAACCTGTTTATGCATGAGAACGGACTGCTTTACTCTAATGGAAGAGAAAAAGCAGTCACATGGATGAACAGCTGCGTCAACGGAAAACCATGTGTACCAAGAAGCGGATATATTGTGGAATTCAACGCTCTGTGGTATAACGCACTCAAATTCTGCGCCACAATACAACAGGAACTCGGATTCAATGACGGTGCCAACCAGATGAACACACTTGCCGACAAGGTTGGAGAAAGCTTTAAGAACACATTCCTCAACCAACACGGATATCTGCTCGACTATATAGACGGGGATTTCATCTCATGGGAAGTGAGACCAAACATGCTCATAGCAACGTCCCTTGAGTTCTCTCCACTATCGAAATCAGAGAAGAAAAAGGTGCTTGACATCTGTACGAAAGAACTGCTCACAAGAAAGGGAATCAGAAGTCTGTCGCCTAAAAGCGGAGCATACAACCCGATTTATGAGGGAGGACAAGCACAAAGAGATGCGGCATATCATCAAGGAACAGTCTGGCCTTGGATGGCGGGATTCTATCTCCAGACATGTGCAAAAGTCTATAATAAGTCGGCTTATTCCTTCATGGACCGTATTTTCGTCGGATTCGAAGAAGAACTGAATTTCCACTGTATCGGAACGCTGCCGGAACTATTCGACGGAAACCCACCATTCCACGGAAGAGGTGCCCTCTCTTTCGCCATGAATGTAGCTGAGGTGCTCAGAATGAACAGAATTATGAATGACATGTTTAATAAATTAAAATAGGAAGTATATGAGAGTTTTAATGTTCGGATGGGAATTTCCACCTAAAATCTACGGAGGACTCGCTGTAGCATCCTATGGAATAACAAAAGGACTGAGCCTCCAGAACGATGTACAGACCATTTTCTGCCTTCCTAAACCATGCGGAGAGGAAGAGAGCTTCCTGAAAATCATTGGAATGAACCAGGTTCCAATCGTATATAAAGACCTTGATTACGATTACGTGAAAAGCAGGATGCCTAACTATATGTCACCCGAAGACTACTATAACTTCAGAAATCACATCTACAACGACTTCTCCTATATGAATGTCAACGACATGGGGTGTATGGAGTTTGCAGGAGGATATCCGGGTAACCTGCACGATGAAATCAACAACTTCTCTATTATTGCAGGAGTGGTGGCCAGAGCTGAACAGTTCGACATCATTCATGCACACGACTGGCTGACATATCCAGCCGGGGTAAATGCCAAACATGTGAGTGGAAAACCGCTTTGCATTCATGTGCACGCCACAGATTTCGACCGTTCCAGGGGGAAAGTCAACCCCACGGTCTATTCAATTGAGAAGAACGGTATGGACTATGCTGATTGCATCATGTGTGTAAGTGAGCTCACCAGAAATACCGTCATCAAAGAATACCATCAGGATCCCAACAAGGTATTTGCCATGCACAATGCCGTTTACCCTTTGTCGGAAGAACTACAGAATCTTCCAAGACCAGACCACTCCAAAGAGAAAGTTGTCACTTTCCTCGGTAGAATCACCATGCAGAAGGGACCAGAGTATTTTGTAGAGGCGGCAACAATGGTGCTCCAAAGAACTAGAAACATTCGCTTCTGTATGGCGGGATCAGGCGACAAACTAGAAGATATGATTAAAATGGTGGCTGAAAGAGGCATTGCCGACAGATTCCATTTCCCGGGATTCATGAGAGGAAAGCAGGTGTATGAATGTTATAAGGACAGCGATGTCTTTGTCATGCCAAGCGTCAGCGAGCCTTTTGGAATTGCACCTCTTGAAGCCATGCAATGCGGAACGCCATCTATCATCTCCAAACAGTCGGGATGCGGAGAGATTCTCACAAACGTCATCAAGACTGATTATTGGGATATTCATGCCATGGCGGATGCCATTTATTCCATCTGCACGAACCCAAGCCTCTTCAATTACCTACAACAGGAGGGAAAGAAAGAAGTGGATGGAATCACATGGGAGAAGGTAGGACTGAGAATAAGGAAACTCTACGACAACCTGATCCATTAACACCGACAAAACCACCTTAACTAGAAGACTTTATCCAATTATTTCCAAATACTTTTCAAACGAAAAAACATAACTTATGAAAACAATATGCTTATATTTTGAGATTCATCAAATCATACATCTCAAACGCTACCGTTTCTTCGATATCGGAAGAGACCATTATTATTACGATGACTATGAGAATGAACGCTCCATCACAGAAATCGCCAACAAAAGCTATGTGCCTGCACTCTCTGCGCTCATTCAGATGGCAAAAGAGAACGACGACTTCAAAGTAGCGTTCTCACTTTCGGGAGTGGGACTGGAACAGCTGGAAATCTATGCTCCTCAGGTAATCGATCTCCTGCAAGAACTTAACCACACAGGAAAGGTGGAATTCTTATGCGAACCCTACAGTCATGGACTGGCATCACTTGGAAACGAAGATTGTTTCGAGGAGGAGTGTATGAGGATGAAAGCGAAAATCAAGGAGGTGTTCGGCAAAACGCCCAAAGTGTTCAGAAACTCATCACTCATCTACAACGACGAAATCGGAGCTCATGTAGCATCGATGGGATTCAAAGGAATGCTTACAGAAGGAGCAAAGCATATTCTCGGATGGAAGTCACCTCATTTCGTCTATACAAACGCATTGAACCAAAATCTAAAGCTCCTGCTTAGAGACTATAAGCTTTCTGATGATATTTCGCTCAGATTCAATAATGCCGCTTGGGAAGAATATCCGCTTTTCGCTGACACATATATGGACTGGATTGCAGCTCTGCCAGAGGAGGAAGAGGTAATCAATATCTTCATGGAGCTTAGCGCACTCGGTATTTTCCAGCCACTATCGTCAAACATCCTTGAATTCCTGAAAGCGCTCCCAGCTTGCGCAAAAGCAAGAGGCATCACATGGGCAACACCAACTGAACTCTGCACTAAAGCAAAACCTGTGGGACCGCTCAACGTGGCATACAATATCAGCTGGGTAGATGAGGAAAGAGACACGTCGTGCTGGCTCGGAAACGAGATGCAGCGGGAAGCATTCCGCAAACTCTATAGCATTGCAGACCGGGTGAGGATCTGCGACGACAGGAGAATCAAGCAAGACTGGGACTATCTACAGGCATCGAACAATTTCAGATTCATGACGACCAAACCAACGAGCGTGGGAATGAGCAGAGGCATTTACGAAACTCCATTCGAAGCGTTTACCAACTACATGAATATTCTTGGTGACTTCATCAGCAGAGTAAACAGACTCTATCCGCCAGAAATTGAAAACGAAGAACTTAACTCCCTCCTCACAACCATTAGAAACCAGGGAGAGGAGATTGAGAGGAAAGACAAAGAAATTGAGAAACTGCGCCGGATGCTCAACAAGTTTGATGTAGAAGATGAAGAACAAAAAAATGATTCCACCAAGAAAGTAGCAGCTAAGAAAGAACCGGCCAAGAAAGCTCCAGCTAAGAAAACGGAGGAGAAAAAAGCCGCTGCAAAGCCTATTCCAAAAACAACCGCCGTAAAGAAATCGCCAACTAAAAAACCGGCTGCAAAGAAAGACACCAAGAAATAATATCTTTTCAATACTTAATAACAAAAAGGCAAGGACATCATCCCTGCCTTTTTTATTTTTATATTGTCTTGTCTATTCCCCCTTTTCTGTTATTTGGACTTACTTTATGTAGGTCTGATTACTTGGTCTTATATCCTTATCCTTCTTCTAAATGTTAATTAATATCATCCTCCATACCCCTCTGAGGGATTCTTCACACGGTCAATCGTGTAATAGCCATTCGAGCCAGTTACTGTAAGATAAACCTTACGGGAATGCCCATTAGACACAATATCAACCACGAAAACGCTGCTGCGCTCATCACTCGGGATATTCACCTTCCACTGGATGTTACTGCCGTCACCAGATGAGAATACCCAGACCGGCATACGACCCCCTTCATAGTTCGAGGCTTGGGAACGAAGCTCTGACAAAAGGCGGTCAGAACAACATTGGCGGATTGCAGATTCAGGATTATTAAAATATTCTGTATAGAAATTCTCCAGGAACACAACCTTTGTGGCACACTCCTGTTTACGTTTCAGATTAATTTCATCCTCTGCACGCTGGATGGAGTCCTGCTTTAAAAGCTCCTCCTGACGGCGTTTTAACTCGGTCGAGTCGATTTTCTCATCGGGTTTAGCTTCCTCTTTCTTCACCGAGACTGGTTTATCTTGCTTATCCCCCCCCTTATCATCGCTGCCACACGACAAAAACGGCAGACACACTAAAACTAAAAACAAAACTTCTTTTCTCATAACCTACTAATATAACATCATTGATTATAATCCGGATTAGAAATACTGTCTATACAGAAATTTCCGTTATCTCCAGCCACAGATAACACAATCGTTTTTGCTGGTCCTTTACCGTAGGTAATCTGAACATTATAGAGCATGTCATCATCAGGATTCACCTGATTAACATCAACTGTCAACTTACTACGGTCAGCTATCGAGTCAAGTCCAGAAGGTTTGAAGATATTGATAAAAGCTTCCTGGCTGTCGCCAACTGCACGCTTGATTATATCAACACCATGTTCCGACACAAGATCAGTCATTAGATTACTCAATGACTCACGGTCGCCGAGAGCATTGAAATATTTCTCATAGAAATCCTCGACGAAAGCCACTTTCTCGGGATTGCCCAACACAACTTCATCATCAGATGTATCATTGCCTTTCTGCTTTTCGTCTCCGCAACCACAGGAGTAAAGCAACAAAGAAAGAGCTATTATTAAATACTTTTTCATAACCATTTCTATATATCTATATTTTATCAAAATATCTTTTTAATCTACAACTTTTCACCATAGGCTAAATCACCAGCATCACCTAAACCAGGAACAATATAAGCATGTTCATTTAATTCAGGATCAATAGCTGCACACCACAAGGATACAGAGCTCACATCTTTAAACGCATCAACTATATAATCCACGCCCTTCTGAGAGCCAATTACCGAACACAGATGAAGATGTGAAGGAATGCCCTTTGTCAGCAATGCCTGATAGGCAAGCTCCATGCTCCCACCAGTTGCCAGCATCGGATCTGCGATAATCAGCGTTTTTCCTGTAAGGTCGGGAGAGGCGATATATTCGATTTTGATGCCAACCTGCTCACATTCCTTATCCTTATAATAACGGTAAGCCGATACAAATGCATTGCCGGCATTGTCAAAAACGTCAAGAAAGCCCTGATGAAAAGGAAGCCCGGCACGAAAGATGGTCGCAACAACCAAATCATCGTCAAACGTCATCATGGGAGCAACTCCAAGCGGGGTTTCAACTTCCTTTAAAGAATAATGGAAAGTTTTGCTGATTTCGTATGCCATCATCTGACCAATACGGAAAAGATTATTTCTGAACAGACGCCGGTTCTGCTGATAACACACATCACGCAATTCCTTAACAAAAGAATTGATAACAGTATTCTGACGGGAAAAATCTACCACATTCATCTCAAAGCACGTTTTTTAACGTCCGTATTTCTTTGAAGGTTTATGCTTCCAAAACATCCACTTGGGGTATGGTTTCTCAGCAGGAATATGCTGTTGACGGAACTTCTGATATAACAGCTGTTCATAGGTACGGCCAGTGTGAATAATTTTGTAAATCGTATTCCAGTCAGGAAGACCTCCTATACCACAATCATCAATAAAAACATCGGCATTAAGCTTGCACGACAAGTTCTTATCCTTTGCCTCCTTGAACATCTGGGAGGAATCACTATTAACCCCCCAAAACTCTACACCACGCTCACGACACCATTCCAAAGCCTCATCCAAGAGTTTCCCCTCACGAACCGTCCAGAGAATCAGCTGATGACGCTCTGCTATCAACATACGGAGCACTTCACAGGCAAAAGGTTTTTCAGTGCCTATTGCAGGATATCGGTGTTCAACGATTGTGCCGTCAAAATCTACTGCTATAACCATAACCTGATTTTTACACTATACTTCATCCATTTTGTTAGTGCCGTCTTCTCCGTAGCCATAACCATAGCCTCCGCCATATCCATAACCATAACCATAACCATAGCTTCCGCCATAACCGCCATAGCCACCATAACCACCGTAGCCACCATAGCCACCGTAGCCATAGCCCTTCTTGTTACCATAACCGTAACGACCATACTTACCATAGCCATAACGGCCGTAACGGCCATACTTGCCATAACCATAACGGCCATAGCCACCGCCATGACCTTCCAACTTAACAGCATTGAAGATCAGGTTCATGTTAGGCAGGCGATGTTCAGCTGCCAGCTCATTAAACAGTCCGGCATCAGCTTTCAATGTGTAATTTGCACGAATCACATACAGCGTCAAGTCGGCATGCTTTGCTATCGACAATGTATCAGCTACAAGTCCAATAGGAGCCGTATCTAGAATCACATAATCGTATTTCTTACGAAGATAGTTGATGCAAATTTCCAAATTAGAACGCTCCAGTATCTCAGATGGGTTAGGAGGTATAGGTCCAGCAGGGAGGATGTCGAGGTTAGGACTCACACCCGAATTCTGTATCAGAGTCTCGATAAAATCAATGTCATCAGGATCATGCGACAAGAAGTTTGAGATTCCCTTATCGGTGTCAGGTAGGTCAAACAGACCAGCCAGACGGGGTTTACGGATATCAAGTCCCACCACTATCACCTTCTTGCCAACAAATGCGATAGAAGCTGCAAGGTTGGAGGCAATTGAGGTCTTTCCCTCACCTGAGGCTGAAGAAGTAAAAAGTATCACATTCTTTCCATTTTCAAGCACAAACGGGAGATTGGAACGGATTGTGCGGTAAACCTCCATCATCACAGAGTTTTTATTCTCTTGCACCACAATCGTTCGGTCACCCTGAGTCAAAGCCTTAACAAATGGAATCATACCAATCACAGGGATATCGGTCACCTTATCCAAATCCTCCCGGTTCTCAATACGGTAACGGAACATTTCACGGATATAATGGTAGATGAAAGGGATAAGCAAACCGATTGCCAAAGCGACAAGATAATAATTACGTTTTATGGGTGATACCGGAGTATAGTTTGTTATCGGCTCTTCAATCATCTTGCCCTTATATGCCGAAGAGGCTAGAGCAATTGCATTCTCTTCACGTTTTTGAAGCAACATCAGATAAAGGCCCGCTTTCACCTCCTGCTGACGGCTGATGTCGCCAAGCTCACGCTGCGTTCTAGGAATATCCTGGGCTTTATCTTCATACATCTGGAACTGTGTTTCAACATCCCTATGTTTTATATCAAGCTGATCTTTTGCACTCTTCAACGATGAAACAATATTATTAAACATTGAGGAGAGTTGCTCTGTCTTCTGCTTCACAACCGGAGAATTAGGAGTGGCAGATTCAAGCAACTTGTCACGTTCACGTACAGAGGAATTATAGCTACTGATCAATGAACTAAGATTACCATCGGTAAACCCAACATTCGTAGGGATTGAGGAAAGATAATTTTTCTTATCGCGAGTATATTCTGTCAATGCATCAAGAAGGTTCTGCTGAGTCTCAATCTCAACGAGCTCACTCTGGTATTTAACACGTTGGCTGAGATTGTTGGAGACATCTGAAGAGTAATCTACTATACCAGCTTGACGTTTATACTGTTCCAACTGCGTTTCGGACACATCCAACTCTCTAGAAATCAAGTTGAGGCGTTCATCAATAAACGAAGCGGTACGAGCGGCCTCCTCAGTATAATCTTCATCAGCCTCATTGTTGTAAACATCCCCAAGATGAAGAAGATAATCGCGAGAACGCTCAGGAATGTTATCGTTCATTGCAAGAACTGCAATGGTTGTCTCTGCAGAAGAAGGCCGTGACTGAAGCATACCGGTAAACTTTCCCACCACTGATTCAATTGGCTGGATTATTGCGGTCACTTTTCTACCTAACTTTTTAGTTTTGAACTTATAGTTAGGATTTTCCAAAATATAAATATCACCAATCTGAGAATGGATAATTGACGGGAAGAACGTGATGTCCTTATTAATCTCGTATGGAGATCCATCTTTACTCCAAGTTACATGGGTGTGAATGCCATTTCCCTTGTCCGTCATCTCAATGACAATAACCTGTTTCAGAGAGTCTATCAGAGAATTATCGTAATCTACAATAAACGGTGTATCTTTGTAATAGATTTCGACATCTTTGATATGACCTTCTTTTACGTATGAAGTATATAACTTCAAGTCCCTTACTACCTTCTTATTTAGCGTACGGGTTTTCAGCACTTCCATCTCGTTTTCGAATCCATTGGAGAAGTTACGCCTACCCATATCACTCAAAGTGGAAATAATCGAGTTACTGGCATAATACGACTTTCGCTCTGGATTCTTAATCAGCATCTTAGCGTAAGTGTTGTAAATCTCCACAGTGTTGTATTTCAAATAAGTATATGCCACCGCCAGACATGCAGCGATGGAAATCAAGAGGAAATACTTATAACGGAGTATCAGATACCAGATGATCTTAAAGTCAAATCCGCCACCTTGATCTTCATTATTGCCATAATAACTGTCGTTATAATCTTTCTTGTGGACTTCTTGATTTTGGTCAACATTTGCCATAACAACTTTATCTGAATTATAGTGTTTAAAAATCAAAATTATTTGCAAAGTTAGTAATAAACATTCAGATAAGCAAAAAAAAGAGGTATAATATTATAAATATTACCCCTAAAATCTTTTTAAGCTAAAAACAAAGTGAAAAACAGTGATTAAAAACCAACGACATTTGTCGTGTCGGACAATTCTTCCAACAATGAATCCATCACACGATTCTGGGCAGAATCGAGAGAAGAAGCCAGACGTGCTTCCACTTCCTTTATTGCGCCACTATGACTCAAATCAGCCACACCGGGAAGAGACTTTGCTGAATCAATCATATCATTGGCAACAACAAGGTCTTCAGAGTCTTTGGAATGCTGAAGATGACGAATACACCGCTCTATCGCTTGCACATAGCTCGATTCAACGGCTGGATCGTTACCACAAGAAAAAAACGCTATCAATAGAAAAGTGAAGAACAAAGAGGTTAGTGATTTCATAGGTCAATAAATCAACAAGATAAAAAATCAGCCAACAACACCCTCGGAGCTCTCAAGACGAACAATCGACTCCTCAAGCTCGTCTATCTGACGGGTGAAATACTGTATAGCATTCTCCTGAGCCAAAGAGAATTTTGTCATGGCAGAGCGAATCACACGGGCATCCTCATCGGTCAGAATCACCTCTGGATGCTTATTCTGAAGCAAAGACAGCGAGTCCTGAAGCATATCAGGAATATCCCTCAGGTTCTTCAATTCCAAATGATCAAGATCCTGAATCATCATTGTTGCCTTATCTATCAGACGCACAGACTCGTTTACCACAACTTGCCGCTCATTCTTACAGGAAGTGAGCGAACAAATTATGAGAAAAATAATGAACAAGAATTTGATTAATATAGGACTGACAAATTTCATCTTGATTCAACTCAAAATTAACTGCGGGCAAACAAAAAGCTTTCTTTTTTAATGCAAATATAGTGTTTTCACACAAAAAAAACATCATTGCGAGAAAAAAGTTTTCAACACAAACCATGCACTGATGTTCATAACATTTGTATGTTGTTGGAAACTATAAATATCATCTGCAAACATAAAAAAAACAAAAAAAATACTCTCCGAATAAAAAAACACAGCAAGATTACAATAGGTTACAATTGCCTAACTCTCCATAATAAAAGAACACCCAAACTGAAAACTAAAGACAAAAAAAATCCGCAAAGCCTCTCTGCCCTCAACACTCATCTCACAACAAAAAAGAGGGTGTTAAAATACATCCTCCTTCATGTTTCTTTAAAGATGGTTCAAAAAAGCAAGCGAAACGGAACCACCCATTAAAAAATGTTTTAATAATTCAGAATTATTAGAACCACCCTTGGTGGTATAAACAATTACTGACCTGCTGTTGGAGCACCTGTAGCCACCTCTTCATCAGCGGGTGCCGATTCGCCAACTTCTGGTAACTTTTCACCCTGAGCTTTGGAGTCTTCATCTTCATCATTTCCTACACCTTCCACTGGTTCGGGTGTGAACTTCTTTAATGCCTCTGCTGCTGCTGTCTGGAATTTTTCCATTGCCTCGTTCACAAGCTTCTCTTGCTCTTCTGTTGGCTGAAAATCCTCACCTAGCTCTTTCTTAGCTTCAGCATCAAGCTTATCAATTTCTGTTGCCATTTCTTTCTGAAGGTTCATGAAAGCCTCACGGGAATCAACTTTCTGAAGTTTCTCTGTGAAAGTGTTTACGGCATCAACCATTTTCTGAACTGGATCAGATTTTTTGCAGGAAACTAGAAAAAATGTCATAAGAGCAACCAAAATAACTGAGAATTTTTTCATTTCACTCATTTTTTAAATAAATAAATATAATATGTATTGAATTCAACAACAAAGATAAGGCTTTTCATTCATAATGACCAAACAAATATATCATATTCTGTTTTATTTAACAAATAATAAGTAAAATCGGAGCATTAGCAAATTATTTCTTGATTCGTGTTTCTCAAATTATAATAAGTAATAGTGAAAAAATAAGTTAGGACTATTTATCTTAGTTTTTTGAGCTATTTTTCAGTTGGCCAGAAGGAGTGATGCGGGCATCATGACCGATGAACAGCTGGAAAAGAGCCAAAAAGATAAGTTTAAATCTTGAATGATTACCTGACATTATATTTACTAAGTTATTTTTTTACTGTTGCTAAATAAAAAATACATGTTCTATTCATATTTGTGAAAGTATTATATCAGGAAATAATTGACAAATCTTTTGTCCACGAACCATAGGCTCTTACTCCCTTTTATAGTTCCAAACTTTGGAACAACGAAGACAGAGGCAATCTTGCATAAAGTGACAAGGTTTAGCGAAATTAATTACACTTCCTTTTTGTACTTCTAAAACTCAAATTCTTGCTTTTTCACATTATAATAAGGACAAACAATAAAAACAAGTAGTATTTTTATGAAAAAAGCAAAAAAAAACGTATATTTGCAAAAATAAAAATTATAAGGTGGAAACACGTAAAGTTAATATCATTTTCACAACCGACATACACGGCAATTACTTTCCATACGATTTCAGACACGACCAGTGGGGAAAAGGAAGCCTGCAGAGAGTACATGGATTTGTGGCACAGCAAGTGAGAAGACTCACGGGCAGCACAATTCTTATAGATGGAGGAGACATCCTCCAAGGAGAACCAACGGCATACTACTTCAATTTTGTCGATAGAAGCACAAAACACAAGGTCAGCGACATGTGCAACTTTATCGGATATGACGTGGGAGTCATTGGGAATCACGATATTGAATGCGGACACGAGCTATTCGACGCATACGTCGAGGGATGCAACTTTCCCATTCTCGGAGCAAATGCCATAAGCATTGAGACAGGGCGGCCCTACTTCGAGCCTTATACCATTCTAGTCAGAAGTGGTATCAAAATCGCCATCATCGGATTCACCAGCCCTGCTATTCCCCAGTGGGTGCCTCATCGGGTATGGGACGACCTGAGGTTCGACGACATCAGGGAGAGTGCTCAGAAATGGATTAAGAAGGTAAAAGAACAGGAACACCCGGACTTCATCATAGGACTTTTCCATTCAGGAATGGACGAGGGGATTGTGACCGATGAATACCGCGAAAATGCGGTGAGAGAGACCATAACAAACGTGGACGGGTTCGACCTCGTACTATACGGACACGACCACTCTAGCAACATGGAGGAAATCGAAAGCCCGTCGGGAAAAAGTGTTCTGTGTGTTAACGCAGGAAGTTTTGCACATTCAGTGGCGGAAATCAGAATAAAATTCAATATCGATGAGAACGGCGCTGTGAAACACGACATGACAAGCCAGCTCTACTATATTGGAAAGTTACACAACGTTCACTGCGCAGAGTTCAAGAAGCACTTCAAAGAGGAGTTCATTGCTGTCAGGAAATTCGCATCCAAGAAAATCGGACGGTTCACCAAACGGGTGGATGTCTCGGATGCCTATTTCGGATCATCAGCGTATATCGACTTCATTCACCAGTTGCAGCTTGAGGTAAGCGGAGCAGACATAAGCTTCGTAGCACCCTTCTTCTTCAATGCCAGCATAGAGGAAGGAGATGTGAAAATCAGCGATGTGTTCAACCTCTATAGGTTCGAGGACAAGCTCTACACCATGCTGCTCACAGGAAAGGAAATCGAGAAATATTTAGAAATGAGTTATGCCACATGGACCTGTCAGATGGAAGGACCAGATGATCCACTATTGCTGCTTAGTCCTATGAAAAACAACCCAGAGAGGATGGGATTCAAGAATTTTCTTTTCAATTTCGACTCGGCAGCGGGAATTTGCTACGATGTTGATGTCAGCCATCCGGCAGGAAGTAAAATCAGCATACGGTCTATGGCCGACGGGTCACCATTCAGCTATCAGAAAACATACAAAGTGGCGATGACAGCATATAGGGCGAATGGAGGAGGGGAACTCCTGACAAAAGGCGTCGGGCTCACCAAGGAGGAAATCGACCAGAGAACCCTCACCTTCTCCGAACACGACATCCGTCACTACATGATTGAGTACATCAGCAGGATGAAGAACATCACACCAGAGAAAATGGGCCATTGGCGATTTATACCAGTCGATTGGGTAGAAGCGGCAGAAAAAAGAGAACGTGAAATTCTTTTCAGCAAATAGCACCATGCTCACCATAATCGGACCAACCGCTTGCGGAAAGACGAAATTCGCTGTCCGTCTTGCCAAAGAGCTCGACGGAGAAATCATTAGTGCCGACAGCCGACAGGTCTATAGGCACATGGACCTCGGCACAGGCAAGGACCTTATAGATTATAATTATAATGGGCAGCAGATACCTTATCACCTCATCGACATTGCAGAACCGGGAACCAAGTATAATGTTTGTCAATATCAGAGAGATTTCATCAACGCTTACAGGGACGTAACCCAAAGGGGAAAACTGCCGATTCTTTGTGGCGGAACAGGACTCTATGTGGAAAGCGTAATCAAAGGCTACCGCATGTCGTTTGTGCCTGAGAGCAAGGAACTGAGAACGAGCCTGCAACATAAGACCTTAGATGAGTTGACGGGCATCCTGAAATCCTACAAGACACTCCACAACAAAACTGATGTCGATACCGCACAACGGGCCATTCGAGCCATCGAAATTGAAGAATACTACCGCACTCACCCTGAGGCAGAAGTAGCTGAAGAAGGAGAGCCCGACCGCAAAGCGATATTCAACGAAATCCAAGGACATAACACCGTTGTAGGACTAATGATAGAACGGGAGGTCAGAAGAGCAAGAATCACCGAGCGCCTGCGACAACGGCTCGAAGAAGGCATGTTAGATGAAATCCGGCAGCTCATTAACCGGGGTATATCCCCAAAAGATCTTATCTATTACGGACTGGAATACAAATACCTGACACTACATGTCATTGGCAAACTCACCTTTGACGAGATGTTCAGACTCCTCGAAATCGCCATCCACCAGTTCGCAAAACGACAGATGACATGGTTCCGGGGAATGGAGAAACGTGGCACACACATCCACTGGCTAAATGCCCTGGACGATTACGATAAAAACATCCAAATTGTGAAAGAACTGATTCAGACGTAAAAAAGTGAAAAGTGTAGTTTCTCTGTAATATGCGTATTGACTGAATTTTTGATTTAAAAACATGGTTTTCAGGTCTGCCGCCCAAATGACTATCGCCGGGTCTGCTTGATTTCATTTTTATCCGAATTCTGAGTAAATACACTTTTCACTATTAACTATTCACTAAAAAAATCTCTGATTTGTTTTGATATCCCCTCCCCTTTTCTTAAATTTGCAACATGTATTGGTTTATTTTCATAAGCAACAGCATTTTGCTGTGCAAGAAAGGCGACGACTACACCATTCCGGAAGCTGACGTGCCACCCACCGAAATCAATCCGTGGAACCATGTGCAGATGCTGCCGGACACTGATGGAAAGCCATGCCGCGCTTACGGACTAAGCGCCATACCAAAGGGAGGACTGCCGTCAGACACTGTGACCATGGAACTCAGGGCGAGTTTCAAGGTGCTGCCCCAAAACCTCTACGACATGGCAGGGAAAGCGGCAGAGCTGCTCTACTGGGACCAGCATACCCGCTTCTGCGGGTTCTGCGGAGGCTACATGTCGTGGACGGGCGTCATATCCAAGAAATGCGACAACTGCAAGAAAGAATGCTGGCCGCAGGTATCGCCTGCCACCATCGTACGCATTCGGAAGAAAGCGGTAGTCGGAAGCGACGGAACGGTCATTGAGCCGGAAAAAGTGCTGATGGTCCATGCACGGAATTTCCGACGAGCGGAATACTATGGACTCGTGGCGGGATTCCTCGAGACGGGCGAGACGCTCGAGGACTGTGTCAGGAGGGAGGTCAGAGAGGAAGTAGGACTTGAGATTACCAATCTGCGATATTACGCGTCACAACCCTGGCCATATCCCTGCGGGGTGATGGTTGGATTCACAGCAGACTATCTCTCCGGGGAAATCCACCTGCAGAAGGAGGAGCTCTCGCGCGGCAGCTGGTTCGACCGCCAGCATCTGCCCATGCTGCCCGACAAGCTCTCGATTGCCCGGAAACTTATCGACGACTGGATTGAGAAGGGCGACGGATTGCCATAAACATTCCAAAACGTAAAAACTTAGCCGGCAGCCATTAAACTTCTCTTTTCCTCTCAAGTCAAACAGACGGCATAAAAAGACTTTTACGCAATAAAACAGCAAAAAAATCGTTACTTTTACCAAAACCACTTTTTATTATTAACTTAATCGGTTGTTCAAAAACCATTAAGGAATCAATTATGAATTCTTAATTCTTAATTTTGAATTTTTTAAAACCTAAACCCCTTAACAACTCAAGAAAAATGAAAAAGATTTATGTTTACGCTATCAGTTCCGCTTTGATGGCTGGAACAGTGTTAAGCAGCTGTACATACAGCGGCTATGAGAGTTATATCGGAACCATGGCAGGAGCTGAAATCGGAGGAATTATCGGAGAGAGCATCGGATGGATGAACACCAGCCGCCACTCCGGACCGGGCAACGCCATGCTCGGAGGTATCATCGGAACCGTGGCAGGGGCTGCTATCGGAAACGCCATAGGCAACGAGGCTGCGGAGTCCCGACGGGCACAGGAGCGCGAATACCGGCGTCACAGGAAACAGCGTCAGGAGAACCGACGCTATCAGAACAACAGCAGCTCTGACACCTACCAGTATGGAAGCTACCAGACCGAAGGCGGACGAGACTACACAAAATCTTCTGGTAACCTCATCATCAGCAACCTCAAATATGAGGACGAGAACGGCGACGGACTCATCAACAAGTATGAGACCATCAACGTAATTTACGAAGTGACCAACCCCACAAGCCGTGATGTTGATGTGACTCTCATCACTGGCAACAACAACCACAACTTCGAGTTCTCACCACAGTCAAACGCCACTATCGGAGCAGGAAAGACCATACGCTACAAAGCAAAAGTCTTCTGCAAGTCTCTCCCGAGAGAATCCTACACCGACATCCCTGTCTCTGTCACCAGCTCCCAGGCTGGATCAGCACAGGATTACATCAGAATAAAAACTGGCAAATAATTCCTACTACAATAAGAAAAACGGGGGTGTGTCACTTCATGCTGACACACCCCCGCTTTTCCCATTTGTTTCGAAGAGCTATTCTTTAACTATCGCCTTGTTTTCTTGTATTCTCATCTTCTTATCTTCTAATTATTCTTCATTCATCATTTTTCACTTTTCATTTTTCACTTTTCACTTAAAAATTCGTAACTTTGCAGGAAATTTCACATCACACCAATCATCAAACTATAAAACAGCGGGAAAATGGTGAACAGAAGCATCGTATCCATCGCCGACTACAGCCACGAGAAAATACAGTATCTGCTCGATATGGCACAGGAGATGGAAGCACATTCCAACAGGAAAATCCTGGAGGGGAAAGTAGTGGCGACACTTTTTTTCGAGCCGTCAACGAGAACCAGGCTCAGCTTTGAGACTGCAGCCAACAGGCTCGGTGCCAGGGTGATCGGATTCGCCGACCCCAAGGCGACCAGCTCCACCAAGGGCGAGACGCTGAAAGACACCATCAAGATGGTGTCTAACTATGCAGATGTCATCGTCATGCGCCACAGGCTCGAGGGTGCAGCCAAATATGCCAGTGAGGTCACCGACACACCTATAATCAACGCAGGCGACGGAGCCAACCTCCACCCCTCGCAGACCATGCTCGACCTCTACTCCATCTACAAGACACAGGGCAGGCTCAACAACCTCAACATCTACATGGTAGGCGACCTAAAATACGGACGGACCGTCCACTCTCTTCTCATGGCACTCAGTACATACAACCCTACGTTCCATTTCATCGCACCCAAAGAGCTTGAGATGCCGAACGAATACAAGATGTACTGCAAAAAAAGAGGCGTTAACTATATCGAGCAGCGCGACTTCACCGCCGAGACCATCGCCGACGCCGACATCATCTACATGACCCGCGTGCAGCGAGAGCGTTTCACCGACCTCATGGAATATGAGCGCGTGAAAGACGCCTATATTCTCCGCAAAGCCATGCTTGAGGGATGCCGTGCGAACATGAAGATACTACATCCGCTGCCAAGAGTGAATGAGATTGAACGCTCCATCGACGACTCACCTCACGCCTACTATTTCGAGCAGGCGGGCAACGGACTCTTCGCACGTGAGGCACTCATCTGCCATGTCCTTGGAATCACCCTCGACGACCTCAAAAACGACAAAACCATCATCAATTAGTTTTAATTATTGAAAAGATTTAAGATGTAAGATTTTCAACATCCTATCTTGCTGAAACAGAACGTCTGTTTAAATTCCTCTTTCACAGAACATTAATCCACATTTAACTTCCATTTCAACTCCCTATTATTAAAATCATGGAAAAAAGGAAAGACCTACTCGTGGCGGCACTTGAAAACGGAACCGTCATCGACCACATACCAACCGAAAAGCTGTTTACCGTGGCAAACCTGCTCAAGCTCGACACCTTCCATGAACCGGTGCTTATCGGCAATAATCTCAACAGCAACAAAATCGGAAAGAAAGGCATGATTAAAATCGCCAACCGAATGCTCTCCGACGATGAAATCAGCCGTCTTGCTGTGGTTTGCCCCAATATCAGGCTTTGCATCATCAGGGACTACGAGGTAGTGGAGAAGAAAGAGGTCACGCTACCCGACACACTTGAGAACGTGGTTAGATGCGCCAACCCTGTCTGCATCTCCAACAACGAGCCGATGCGCTCTTTCTTCTATGTAACAGACAAACTGCATGGCATGATGCGCTGTCACTACTGCAACAAAGAGCAGAAAATCGAAAACGCCGAGTTCTATCAGCTTTTCAACGTCAAACCGTGATTTAAGTTGTTTGTTCGTAGTTTTTAGTTGGTTTTCTATAAAATCCATATAATCTATTCCCCCTAAATTTTTACACATTAAACTTTACTCTATAGTATAAAAATGAAATTTGCAGAACGTACCCGCCTGAATTTAAGCGAGGTAAACAAAGAGATTCTTGAGAAATGGAAACAGCTCGACGTGTTTCACAGAAGCATGTCGGAGCGTGAAGGCTGCCCGTCGTTCATCTTTTTTGAGGGACCGCCCTCAGCCAACGGACATCCGGGCATTCACCATGTGATGGCACGCAGCCTGAAGGACACTATCTGCCGTTACCGCACCATGAAAGGCTTCCAAGTGAAGCGCAAGGCTGGTTGGGACACCCATGGCCTGCCGGTGGAGTTAGCAGTGGAAAACGAACTGGGCATCACCAAAGAAGATATCGGGAAGAAAATATCCATCGAGGAGTACAACGAGCGTTGCCGCAAGAATGTTATGATGTACACCAACGAGTGGACAGACCTCAGCGAGAAGATGGGCTACTGGGTTGACCTCGAACATCCGTACATCACCTACGAGAACAAATATATCGAGACGCTGTGGTGGCTGCTCCGTCAGCTCTACGACAAGGATCTGCTCTACAAAGGCTACACCATTCAGCCATACTCACCCGCAGCCGGCACCGGCCTGTCGAGCCATGAGCTCAACCAGCCAGGATGCTACCGCGACGTGAAGGACACCACCGCGACAGCAATCTTCAAGGCCATCGACACCAAACCGGAGATGGAGAACTGGGGTATGCCCTGCTTCATAGCATGGACTACAACACCGTGGACACTCCCTTCGAACACAGCTCTCTGCGTGGGACCGAAAATCGACTATGTATGCGTGCAAACTTACAATCCTTACACAGCAGAGAAAATCAGCCTCATAATGGCAGAAGCGCTCGTCAACACCTATTTCAAGCCAGACGGCGCCGAGGCACCGATGGAGGAGTTCAAGGTTGGCGACAAGCTTGTGCCTTACAGAATCGTAGGCCATTATAAGGGCAGCGACCTCATCGGAATGCGCTATGAGCAGCTCATGCCATGGATTAAGCCGTGCGAGAAGCTGGACAGCAACGGAGCAGACTATATCAAAGACTTTGCCGAGACACATCCCGACAACATCTTCACCGTGGGCAACGACCGGTTCGTGGAGATGAAAGAGGCAGCGTTCAGGGTCATCCCGGGCGATTACGTCACAACCGACGACGGTACGGGCATCGTGCATATCGCACTCACCTTCGGTGCCGACGACCAGCGCGTGGGACGAGCCGCAGGCGTTCCGTCACTCTTCCTTATCAACAAGGCGGGAGAAACCCGGCCGATGGTTGACCTCATCGGTGAATACTACAAAATCGAAGAACTTGACGAGGCATTCATCGAGAAATGCGTGGATGTCGAGCTATACGGACAGCATGCCGGCGACTTCGTGAAGAATGCATACGACCCCAAGTTCAATCCGAACGGTAAATACGATGAGAAGGCCGCCAACAAGGCGGAAGACCTCAACATCGTGCTCTGCATGGAGATGAAGAAAGCCGGACAGGCGCTCAGAATCGAGAAGCATGTCCACAACTATCCGCACTGTTGGCGTACCGACAAGCCGGTGCTATACTATCCGCTCGACTCCTGGTTCATCCGCTCAACAGCGCTCAAGGAAAGAATGGTGGAACTCAACAAGACCATCAAATGGAAGCCGGAAAGCACTGGTACCGGACGCTTCGGCAACTGGCTTGAGAACCTCAACGACTGGAACCTCAGCCGATCACGCTACTGGGGCACTCCGCTGCCTATCTGGCGCAACAAGGACACGAAAGAGGAAATCTGCATCGGAAGCGTGGAGGAGCTGTACAACGAAATCGAGAAGAGCGTGGCAGCTGGTGTCATGCCGTCCAACCCACTCAAGGACAAAGGGTTCGTGCCAGGCGACATGAGCGAGGAGAACTATCACCGCATTGACCTACACCGCCCTTATGTGGATGAAATCAAACTCATCTCGCCGAACGGAAACGTACTGACAAGGGAGCTCGACCTCATCGACGTGTGGTTCGACTCAGGCTCCATGCCATACGCACAGATTCACTATCCCTTTGAGAACAAGGAGGAATTCGACAGCGGCAGCATCTATCCTGCCGACTTCATCGCTGAGGGAGTTGACCAGACACGCGGATGGTTCTTCACCCTTCACGCAATCGCAACCATGGTGTTCGACTCCGTGTCGTTCAAGGCAGTCATCTCCAACGGACTGGTACTCGACAAGAACGGACAGAAGATGTCGAAACGCCTCGGCAATGCCATCAACCCCTTTGACAACATCGAACAGTTTGGCACTGACGCAGTCAGATGGTATATGCTCACCAACTCACAGCCGTGGGACAACCTCAAATACGACGAGGCGGGAGTGCTCGAAATCAGCAGGACCTTCTTCGGCAAGCTTTTCGAATGCTATAAGTTCTTCGCCATGTATGCTAATGTCGATAACTTCACCTTCAAAGAGAAAGACGTGGAATATGCCAGACGACCGGAGATTGACCAGTGGATACTCTCTGAGCTCAACACGCTCGTCATAAACGTGACAGAAGGACTCGACGACTATGAGCCAACCAAAGCAGGAAGGCTCATCCAGACGTTCGTGGTCGACAATCTCTCCAACTGGTTTGTGCGTCTCAACCGCAAACGCTTCTGGGGCGGCGAGATGAACGAGGACAAGCTGTCGGCATACCAAACGCTTTACACCTGTCTGGAAACCGTCGCAAAGCTAATCGCACCATTTGCACCGTTCTTCGCCGACCAGCTGTTCAACGACCTCAACAGCGTGACACAGCGCGAAGACACCGACTCCGTACACCTGGCCTCATTCCCCGTTCCCGACAACAATATCAACAAAGAGCTGGAACTCCGCATGGAGATGGCGCAGACCATCACCTCAATGGTACTCTCGCTCAGAAAGAAGGAACAGATTATCGTGAAGCAGCCACTGCAGACACTTGCCATACCGGCATCCGACCCGCAAATGCGTGAACGCATAAGCCAAATGCAACAGCTCATCCTCGACGAGGTGAACGTGAAAGAGCTCAAGTTCATCGACAACAGCGACGGGATGATTGTGAAGAAAGTGAAGTGTAACTTCCGCGTGATGGGCAAGAAATTCGGCAAACTGATGAAAGAGGTGAGCAACGTTGTTGCTGCCATGAGCCAGGCCGACATCTCCCAGCTTGAGCAGCAGGGAAGCATCACGCTCAAAGCCGGAGGCACCGACGCGCTCATCGAACTTGCCGACGTGGATATTATCAGTGAGGACATGCCGGGATGGACTGTGGCAAACGAGGGCTCACTCACCGTGGCGCTCGACATCAACATCACACCGGAGCTCAAGAAAGAGTTTATCGCCCGTGAGGTGATCAAACGGATTCAGACCATCAGAAAGGAGTCGGGATTCAACATCACCGACCGAATCAACGTCACCATCACCGACGCGAAGGCAATCACCGATGCCATTGACACGCACCGTCAGTTCATCTGCAGCCAGGTGCTCGCCAACAGCATCACAACAGGCGGCACCGACGGTCAGGAAATCGAAATCGATGGAGTGAAGGCACTAATCAAAGTCGAGAAAGTATAAGCTTTCGAGAATAATACAGTAGTCACGACTTCTTTTCTTCTAGTCTTCTCGTCTTCTAATAAAATAAAACAATGACAAAACATAAGAAGCAACTGCTGATTTCTGCGATTATTATACTGGCGGTGCTCGTCATTGACCAGGCAATCAAAATAGCAGTTAAAACCAGCATGTATGCCGGTGAACGAGTGGAGATATGCAGCTGGTTCAAGCTGCTATTCATTGAGAACAACGGTATGGCATTCGGATGGGAGCTGGGAGGAAAATATTTCCTCACTAGCTTCCGTATCATTGCCGTAACCATTATAGGATGGTTCATCGTCAGGACTGTGAGGAAAGGGGCACCTACGGGATTCATCGTATGCCTCTCGCTCGTGCTCGCTGGGGCTGCTGGAAATATCATCGATTGTCTTTTCTACGGAGTCGTATTCAATGCCCCTGCCCCTCCCGACGTGGCGCAGTTCGTCAGTCCGGGAGAAGGCTACAGCAGCATCATGCTCGGAAGGGTCGTGGATATGTTCTATTTTCCGCTGGCTGAATGGGAGATGCCCGACTGGGGGTGGGTTAATAGCCTGCCGCTTGTGCCGCAGGCGGGAGAGCACTGTGTATTCTTCTCCGCAATCTTCAATTTCGCCGATGCCGTCATCAGCTGCTCTATCGTTGCATTATTCATTTGCTACCACAAACGTCTCTCACTGTCTCTCGCTTCAAAAGCCGAAGATAAAGAATCAACAGAAAAAGCCGACGACGACAAAATATCCACAACCCTGGATGATGAGGAGAAATCTGCTAATTCGGATGAAGAGAATACACAGGTCGAGTAGATGTACAATCCATCACCAAAGTACACAATCTTTTCACTATTCACTTTAAAAAGTCTGTCCATTTCCTTAATTCCTGTAAAAACAAATTGTAAATTGTAAATCTGTAAATCGTAAATCTGTAAATCGTACATCTGTAAATCGTAAATCTGTTGGTGTCTAGAGATTCTGCATCCTTCATTCTTCATCCTTCATTCTTGAGAACTTTGTTCTTTTTGATGACAGTTTCATTCCTCGCTGCCTGTGGAGGGAAACCTAGTGGTGTCCCTTCGAAGAGCAGAATGAGGAAGATTCTCTACGACTATCATAAAGCACAGGCGATGGTCGGCACTACCAACGAAGGAGAGTACATCAATAGCGAGAAACTTCTCCTGTCCGTACTCGACAAGCACGGATTGGACTCTGAGATGTTTGACTCAGCTATGGTATGGTATTGCGAGAACCCTGACCAGCTGCAGGACATCTACAAAGACCTGGAAAAGCAGCTTAAAGCAGAAGATGAGGAATTACAGGCAAAAGTGGGCAGTTCGGAAATGACATCGATTTACAGCGAGGGAGACACTGCAAATATCTGGACTGGAGCCAAACTCATCGTACTCAGGCCACATCCGCTAATGTGTCTTGAGCAGTTCAAGCTAAAAGCCGACAGCAGCTACCACCACAACGACCATTTCATTCTCAATGCCGACGTGAAATTCATCAAGGAGGATCGGAGTGCCGGCACCACACTATATCTGTCGATGACAATCAAGACCAAAGACGGTATGACCTACAGCCAGATATGCGAACCAAGAGGAAGCAGCATACAGCGTATCGACATTTCACAGGCATCGGAAGAGGATATAAGCGAGATCAACGGATTTTTCTACTACAAAGCTGAGGGGAACACCAAGAGCATGTGTGTAATCAATGGCATTTCGCTCATTAGGATGCATGTAAAGGAAGCAACAGACACAACTGCAATCGACTCTGCCCTCACCGACACAACAGAACTACCAGCAGAAGGGCCACGTCAGAACGACGACTCACCACGCATTCCATCGATTGAGCTATCCGACAGTGCACCGACTGGGTCTAAGGCTCCTAAGACTCCGGTCAACCGCAGAAACGAAGTGCAGGACATCGAAATCAAGAAAGCCCCAGAGACCAAGCAGCAGCAGCCCACCCAGCGGCGACAGTCCATACAGCAGGGACGTCAGAACCAGCAGGGACGTCAGAACCAGCAACCTCAGCGTCCAAGACCTCAACGTCCGAACAACCCGCAACGGCGATAAAAACATTGCCCATATTACTTTTCCCATTATTCCCACAACTCCCATTCAACCCATAAACCGCCTTCTGCATGGCTGCTAAAAACCAAAAACTATCATGACCCCAAAACTGCGGCGCGTGGCTGCAAACCACCTCATCATCGCTGAGCGTCAGCTCATTAACCATGTCGTGGAAATCTACGGTTCACGCGTGGTCAACTACTATCCTCTCAAAGGAGAAATACCCATGACCGAATGGCTCGGCGGAACCATCGTCATCAAAGAAGGAAAAGCATATCACAACGGTTCTGAGCTTCCCCTGCATGCACCCTCAGAATAAAATGCCAGTTTTTTCTAGGCTTAATAGTTTTTCCTAGGCCTACTAGGATTACTAGTTTTTCCCAGTTATCCTGAAATCTTCTAAAAACCAAAACGCCGTCTGAACTCCGAGCAGACAACAGCCGTAGCCACGCCTACATTCAGCGAGTCTGCCCCCGGATCTGAGCCGTTGAAATTGGGTATGGTAATGCGGTCGGTAACGTAATGGCTTACATCCGCGCTGATGCCGTTACCCTCATTGCCCATCACAATGACACCCCTGTCCTGCAGTGCTTTACCATAGATATTCTCACCGTCCAGAAAGGTGCCATACACAGGCACATCTGTCGACAGTCCGGACAGAAAAACCGGCAGGTCAACCTCATGAACACGCACACGCGCCAGACTGCCCATCGTCGCCTGAACCACTTTGGGACTATATACATCAGCTGTACCGAGAGAACAGACCACATCGCTGATCCCAAACCAGTCGGCAATACGCAGAATCGTGCCCACATTGCCTGGATTCTGTACATTATCGAGAGCAAGACACAAACGATCTGCCATACAGACAAACTGCGTCTTATCAGCAGCAAGAAAACCAGCTTCATCTGCCAAAGGCAGCTCAAACAAAGCCAATACCTGCTGAGGATGCTCCATGAAACTCACTTTTCGAAGCTCGTCAGAAGTGACCACATCACATTCTACACCAGCAATCAAACCACCATGAAGCTCAATCCACTCCGCCAGCCCACATACATAACGGCAACGGTATTTCGGCATCAAATCACCTACAACTTTCGGACCCTCTGCCACAAAACAGCCGTGCTCACGGCGATATTTACGATGCTCCAGAGAGCGAATCAGCTTCATTTTGTTTTTCGACAACATACAATCAATGTGCTTTTTGTTTCAAACGCAAATTTACATAAATTTCCCCAATTATCAACCCCGCTAGACAAAGAAAACAAATCTTTAACACTCAAATGTCAAAATATCGTTTTTTTTCTTTAACTTTGCATGATAAACAATAATAAGGATTTTAGAAGTCTGTAATCATTAAACTAACTCTTTAAATCGTAAATAAAATCATGTTCAAAAAAACATTACTTTTCTTCTCGGCATTCATTTTTTTGATGCCGGACTTTATTAAGTCTAAGATAACAGAAAGTCCTGTAGTTTTCTCACCACTACTGATGAAAGCCATCGCAACAAGAATCCAGGACATGTCCGATCCGTCAACACTCAATGTAGCTAAAATGATTGAGGATGAGGTCGCACCGTTCGGCCTCAAACGTATCGACATCAGCGAGGGAGAATGGACCTACGGTAAAGGCGTGGGGCAGAAAGCCATCAATGGAGGATTCATCTACGATTTCCAGTCGCCAGAGGCATTCGTTCTGAGGGTCTCACATTTTGAATCTGCCACTGTGGAATTGCTTTTCAAAAACAAGGAATGGTGCCAGGCCTACAAGCAGGCATTCCAAAATCTGGAGTTCATCCAGGTGCCTTATTTCACCTCCAAGCGCAACACATACATACAGCCAGGAAGTGATAACCAGGTGATTATCAACGATGAGGAGGACGTATGCACGGTTATCTACGAGTCAAAATATTTCGTTGAGCCGTCCGACCTCTCAGCCTACGATATCATCACCGCAATGGGTGAGCCGGCCAATGATATCATCAGCTTGGCAGAAAACCGGGGATATGTCATGGCAGACGACAAGGTGAACTCTAAAGAGGGTGCTGTGGAGCACATCTTCATGTCGAAAGGCTGCAAGCTGTCAAGAAACAGGAAAGGAGTGCTGAAAGTAGATAATACCACAGGAAACAACTACACATCCTATTCCTACGTGCATATTGCCAAAGAGGACGACAACGTCAAAGACATTTTCTTCAGGGCTTATCAAGTTGATGCCGATACATTTATAGAGACGTTGATATCACGCTTCTACCTTCCAGAGGAAGACTCTTTCATGCGGCCTGTCGATGCACACAGCGGATACGCACAGTCCTTCAAAGATCCGGAAGGAAGAAAAGCCGACCTTAGAACCGACAGCAAAGGGTTTGTAACCCTCCAGATGTATCCTTGACGCTTTGAGATTTTTGCCCCACCTTATGTGTGTCCGCAAAACAATGTGATTTGTATATAAACCCATCAACGGAGTAAAAACACTTTCACTATTTACTTTAAACCTTTTAATGCCCCGCATCCGCACCACATACATCATCCTCTCCTTGTTCTTGAGCATGCTGCTCACGGCATGTTCCATCGAAAAGTATATTCCAGAAGACGGTTACTACCTAAAAAAGGTCAACGTCCTCTCCGATGATGAGAATGCCACAAAAAACATGGAGTTATCTGGGTACGTGAAACAAAATCCAAACACAAAGTGGTTTGGTATTAAGATACCCATGAGGATGTACTGCGCGACAAACCCGAACAGCAACAAACTGGGAGCGAGGATTCTCCGGAAAATAGGGGAGCCACCGGTTGTCATCGACACAACAAAGGTCAATGCCACTATCACAGATTTGAACAAGGTACTCAACAACGCTGGATATATACACAGCAAAGTAGATACGGCCATGGAAGTGGGAAAAAAGCGCGTTGTGCTGACCTATCATGTCAGTCCAGGCACACGTTACACAATCAGAAGCACAAAAAGAGTGGTAAGCGACTCTATCCTCAACGGCATCATCAACGGTCCTGACACGGTCAACAGCCTGATTAAGACAGACACACCACTTGACATCAACGTACTCAACAACGAACGAAAGAGAATAACAAAATACCTGAGGAACAACGGATATTATAGGTTCAACAAAGAATACATCACATTTATTGCCGACACACTCATCGGAAGCAACAAGGTGGATTTAACCATGAATGTGGCGCTTCACCAGGAGAACGCAAGAACTGCCCCCGAGCCTCACCCCAACTTCGCAATCAACGATATCACATACCTTGTTGATGTGAACGGAGAGGGTAAGACCGACACCATACTACACGAAGGCAGCAGGATAATATACAAGGACAAACTCAGGTTCAGACCAAATCTGCTAACAGGCAACACCCTCTTCCAAAAAGGAGAACAATACAACGACGAAAAACAGACACAGACATACAACAACCTCACACGACTCGGTGCCATCGCTTACTCCAACATCAGACTCACCCCAAACCATTCCAACGACAGCATCGACTGCAACATCATAATCAACCATTCGTTGCCACAGTCCATCAGTTTCGACATAGAAGGAACGAACACAGCTGGCGACCTCGGAGCTGCAGTATCAACCACCTACACGCACCGTAACTTGTTCAAGGGAAGCGAGTCGTTCTCATTGAAAGTGAGAGGGGCATACGAGGCCATCACCGGACTTGAGGGCTATGAGGGAAGCAGCTACAAGGAAATAGGCGCTGAGGCAAGGCTCGGATTCCCCGGATTTCTGCTCCCATACATCACTAAACGTTTTGGGGCAAGCCACCGTGCAACGTCTGAAATATCCATGCAGTTCAACTACCAGGATCGGCCGGAGTTCAACCGGCGCGTCCTCACCGCCGCATGGAGATACCGCTGGCAGAGCATCGACCAGAAATTCCAGAACCGTTTCGACCTGCTCGAAGTTAACTACATCAATATGCCATGGATATCGTCCACGTTCCGTGAGCAGTATCTCGACTCCATTGGCAAACAAAATGCCATCCTTCGTTATAACTACGAGAACCTGCTCATCACCAAACTGGGATTCAATTTTATCTACAACTCACTTGGAACGTCAGTCTATTCCACCTATGGGAAAGATGCGCTCGTACTACGAGGAAACATTGAGACATCGGGAAACGTGCTCAACGGATTCACCAGCATTTTCGGAGGGCATCACGACAGTCAGGGACATCGGACATTCTGTGGCATAGCATACGCCCAATACGTGAGAGGAGACTTCGACCTGTCGAAGAGTATGGTCATCGACCGAAACAACTCATTCGCCATGCACCTCGGATTCGGCATTGCCATTCCATACGGAAACACTGACGTGCTGCCATTTGAGAAAAGGTATTTCGCCGGTGGTGCCAACAGCGTCAGGGGATGGTCAGTCAGAAGTCTCGGACCTGGTGGCTACAACCGACATGACAACGCCATAAACTTCATCAACCAGAGCGGAGATATCAAGCTTGACATGAGCATCGAATGGAGGACCTTCCTCTTCTGGAAAATCAACGGAGCAATCTTCATCGACGGGGGTAACATCTGGACCATCCGGAAATATGAAGATCAACCCGACGGAGAGTTTCGTTTCGACAAGTTCTTACGGCAAATCGCATTCAGCTATGGACTTGGGCTCCGCCTATCGCTCGATTTCTTCACCCTCCGATTTGATGCTGGTATGAAAGCAATTGACCCGGCATTCCACGGGAAAGACCACTACCCGCTACTGCACCCTAAATTCAGCAGAGACTTCACATTCCACTTCGCCGTCGGACTGCCATTCTAAACCTCAGACCTTCAAAACAAATGAGTAAAAATCATTTGCCTGTAGAGAGTTCCGAACCAATGAACTTAAGAAAAAACCATCAGCATGGACTAAAAACTAAAAAAAAATCCGTAACTTTGCCGATAATATCTCAAACTATCAAAAAAACAGACAATATGTATAGAACTAAAACATGCGGAGAACTGCGGCTGGACAATGCCGGAGAGAGCGTTACGCTCGCCGGATGGGTGCAGCGTGTCCGCAAAATGGGTGCGATGACCTTTGTTGATCTCCGCGACCGCTATGGCATCACACAGCTCGTGTTCAACGAAGAGAAGAACGCAGAATTGTGTGCGGCAGCCAACAAGCTCGGACGAGAGTACGTAATCCAGGTGAAAGGAACGGTCAATGAGCGTTACAGTAAGAACAAAAACATCCCCACTGGAGACATCGAAATCATCGTGAATAAGCTCAATGTGCTGAATGAAAGCGAGATTCCGCCATTCACCATTGAAGACAACACCGATGGTGGCGACGATATCCGTATGAAATACCGTTACCTCGACCTTAGAAGAACAGCAGTACGCAAGAATCTCGAACTGAGACACCGCATGTGCATCGAGGTGAGGAATTATTTATCAAACCTCGGATTCCTTGAGGTAGAGACTCCTATGCTTATAGGTTCCACACCTGAAGGTGCCCGCGACTTCGTCGTGCCGTCACGCATGAACCCCGGACAGTTCTACGCACTCCCACAGAGCCCACAGACGCTCAAACAATTGCTTATGGTATCCGGGTTCGACCGCTATTTCCAAATCGTGAAATGCTTCCGCGACGAGGATCTGCGCGCTGACCGGCAGCCGGAGTTTACACAGATCGACTGCGAGATGTCGTTCGTTACGCAAGAAGATATCATCCAGACTTTCGAAGGCATGGCAAAACACCTCTTCAAAACACTTCGAGGAGTAGAGTTCGATCAGCCGTTCCTTCGTCTTCCATGGGCTGAGGCAATGCGGCGTTTCGGCAGTGATAAACCCGACATGCGCTTTGGTATGGAGTTTGTGGAGCTTGACGGCATAATGAAAACAGGAACCTTCCCTGTGTTCGACAATGCGGCTTATATCGGAGGTATCTGCGCTCCCGGATGCGCCGTTTATACCCGAAAACAGCTCGACCAGCTCACCGATTTCGTAAAACGGCCTCAGATAGGAGCTAAAGGGTTAGTCTATGCAAGAGTACAAGAAGACGGAACTGTGAAGTCAAGTGTCGATAAGTTCTACACTCAGGAAATACTACAGCAGCTGAAAGAGAAGATGCAAGCAAATCCAGGCGATCTCATACTCATCCTCTCTGGTGACGATGCTATGAAGACACGCAAACAGCTTTGTGAGCTGCGTCTTGAAATGGGTGAGCGACTCGGGCTTCGCGACAAGAACAAGTTCGCACTGCTATGGGTCACTGAATTCCCTATGTTTGAATGGAGCGACGAAGAACAGCGGCTTATGGCCATGCACCATCCCTTCACCCATCCAATGGACGAGGACATCGCACTGCTCGACTCAAACCCGGCTGCAGTACGTGCCGATGCCTATGACATGGTTTGCAACGGTGTGGAGGTAGGAGGCGGTTCCATCCGTATTCATGATCCTGAGTTGCAGGAAAAAATGTTCGAAATACTCGGATTCACACCAGAAAAAGCACAAGAGCAGTTTGGATTCCTCATGAATGCATTCAAATATGGAGCACCGCCACATGGTGGACTTGCATACGGACTCGACAGATGGGTCAGCATCTTCGCCGGTCTCGACTCCATTCGAGACTGCATTGCATTCCCCAAGAACAATTCAGGACGCGATGTCATGCTCGATGCTCCTTCTGCTATCGACCAGGCTCAGCTTGATGAACTTTGTCTCAAACTCAACATAAAGGAATAAATCCGACAACTTACTTAAACGCTGAGGATTTCTTCGTCCATTTTAACTTTCTAAACTTAAATCATATAAAAAGTCCGTGGAAGAATCCACGGACTTTTCATATTTCATTTGCAGATTTATTGTCCACGAGCCGAAGGATCTTAACCTTCTATCCAGAAGGAATATAACTCCCTTTTATAAAGAAAATCAACTCCCTATTAAAATCATCAATCATCAATGCCTGACCACTTCAAAGCACGCTTCCATTCTGAAGGAAGACTCGCCTTGTCGTTCCAACCTTCGTTAAGATATTTCTCATTAGCATCGATGAGATCGTACTTATGATGCACACGGAACTCAGGGTCAGAATGCTGGTTGAAAGCAGATACATCGTGAGTGATACACAACGAGCGGTCAACAATCAGACGGGTTTCTGAAGGAAACACTCTGGTGATGTAATACTGAGCAGCACTCGACGGTCCATGACTGTAAATCACTTTATTGACAGGATCAAACAACGGGTTCTGAAGTATCACACCGTCAAGATCATAATCAAATTTCTGTGTCTTAGGGTCGTAAATCATAGAAGCGATACCGCACCGCGGACCTTCTTTGCCGACAAGTATATCGGGGAAACCGTCAAAATTGACATCAGCAAAACGTACAATCTCAACGTCTGAGGAACCGTTGGTGTTGATATCGACAAAACCCACATTAATCAACTGAGACACTTTCGTTCCTTTGAACACAGTCACAAGCACATCCCCCTCATCGTTCGACACTACATAGGCTGACATTCCATTAGGATAACCCTGCTCCTTATAGTTCGACAAATCATATAGCACATTATTCTGTGCAACAGAAATACATGCCACCGATAACATAAAGGAGGCTAAAAAAAGTTTCTTCATCATTTCGTTCAAATAAATACTTTTTTTTACAAATTTTTGAATTTTATTATTTTAGTAATAGTGAAAAAATAAGTTAGGAAAAATCATCTTGGATTTTTGAGCTATTTTTCAGTTGGTCAGAGGGAGTGATGCGGGCATCATGACCGATTTATGGATTATGAGAACATGGAGCAGTGAGAGCAATGTAGGCTATTTAACATTGCCATGTGACAAAGTTAGGTGTAGTCAATTTAAATTTTCTAATTAAACCACCCCCTGCGCCATCATAGCCTTTGCCACCTTCATGAAACCGGCAACATTAGCACCCTTCACGTAATCAACATAACCGTCAGGCTGAGTACCGTATCTAACACACTGTTCATGGATTGAACGCATAATCTCATGGAGCTTCTCATCAACCTCACGGTCACTCCAGCTCAGACGCATCGAATTCTGAGTCATCTCCAGACCGCTCGTAGCTACTCCACCGGCGTTAACTGCTTTGCCTGGAGCAAACAGTGCTTTTGCAGCAACGAAAAGCTCTGCAGCCTCAGCAGTACAGCCCATATTCGACACCTCAGCAATGCAAAGTGGATGATGAGACAGTATCGACTCAGCATCCTCAAGATTAAGCTCGTTCTGAGTGGCACAAGGCAGATAGATGTCAGCCTTACGTTCCCATGGACGCTTGTCAGCATAAAATTCAGAACCAGAGAACTCGCTTGCATACGGCTCACAGATATCCTCACCGCTCGCACGAAGCTCAAGCATATAGGAGATTTTATCTGCGTTAAGACCAGCTGGATCGTAAATATAACCGTCGGGACCGCTTATCGTGATAATCTTCGCTCCAAGCTCCGTTGCTTTCTTAGCAGCACCCCACGCTACATTTCCGAAACCACTCAGCGCAATAGTCTTACCTGCTATCGACTGCCCTTTTGAAGCAAGCATGTGATTAACGAAATAAATCGCACCATAACCAGTGGCCTCAGGACGGATGCGGGAACCACCCCACTCGATGCCCTTACCAGTCAAAACGCCTTGGAACTGGTGAGTCAGTTTCTTGTACATTCCGAACAGATAACCTATCTCACGGGCACCAACACCTATATCACCGGCTGGAACATCCTCATCGGGACCGATATGCTTGAACAACTCGGTCATGAATGCTTGACAGAAACGCATAATTTCCTGCTCGCTACGGCCGCGGATAGAGAAGTCACTCCCGCCTTTGCCACCGCCCATGGGAAGCGTAGTCAGTGCATTTTTGAATGTCTGCTCAAAACCTAAGAATTTCAGTATCGACAAATTCACAGAGCGGTGAAAGCGAAGACCACCTTTATAGGGACCTATCGCACTGTTGAACTGAACACGGTAGCCAAGGTTCACATGAACCTCACCCTTATCATCAACCCACGGGACACGGAACGTAATTACACGCTCTGGCTCAACCAGGCGCTCCATGATTTTAGCTTTTTCAAACTCAGGATGCTGATTATAAACATCCTTTACCGACAGCAGCACTTCACGTACTGCCTGAAGATACTCTAGCTCGCCAGGATGCTTTGCCTCCAGGTCGTGCATGATTTTATCTACTTCCATAGTATATAATTATTAGGGCATTATTCCTTTTGAGGACTGAATAATAAATGAAAGATTTATCGGAAATATTCCTAATATGAATAGAATCGAATGTGCTGGGCCAAAAAAGACTCAACAAGTAACAAAAACAACTGACTGAATATCAACAAAGTGCATAATCATTATTTATCAAACGGCAAATTCCGGAAACTCTTATCCGCAAAATTAAGCATTTTTCCTTTCCCCGCCAAAGATTTTCAGTTAAGATTTCTTATTTTTCTCAATTTCAGAAATTCGAATCATTCAGTCATTTAAAACATAAGAATAAAAAACACAGCCGCAGCTGTGTTTTTTAATTATTAAGACCTTATCAATCAATAGCGTGGTCCAGGACCAGGTCCATGATGATGATGGTGGTGGTGATGAGGACGATGATAAGGCTCATCCCAGTCGTACCAGCCCCAACAGCTCGACAAGAGCACGGCAATGGCAGATGCAGCTGTAATGACAGCAAAAAAATGCTTAATTCTCTTCATAATATTCAGGGTTTTATGATGTTTTTGCAAAAATATGGATTTTTTCTTAATTGTCAAAGTAAAACCGCAAAAAACTGTATCGTAGAGTGCGAATTAGAGTTTACCAGCCATAATAAGGGCGATGATAGCGATAATAATAACGGTGTGGAGGAGGAACTGGCTCATCGTATAAGTCATACCAACAGCAGCAGCTGGAAAGGAAGAGTGCGATAAAAGAAATCGCTACTACCAAAATTGCAATACTTCTGTACTTTTTCATAATCATATATTTTTAAATTGTTAATATTTCTTTTGACGATGCAAAATTAAGGCATATTTTCAAGTCCAAAAACCGAATATTCCTATTATTCAAGGGGATTTTCCTATTTCTGAGGGAAATTCCCCCGCAAATTTTATCTCGTCTGCAAATTAAGTAATAGTGAAAAAATAAGTTAGGAAAATTTATCTTAGTTTTTTGAGCTGTTTTTCAGTTGGTAAGAGGGAGTGATGCGGACATCATGACCGATGAACAGCTGGAAAAGAGCCAAAAAGATAAGTTTAAATCTTGAATGATTGCCTGACATTAAATTTACTAAAAATTTACTAAGTTATTTTTTTTTGTTGCTAAATACACTTTTCACTGTTCTCTTTTCACTATTCACTTAAAAGAATTATGAATTATTAATTAATTTTTCGTAACTTTGCAAAGATTTATATGTACCAGAATGGAACGGTACCTGTTTACCAACTCACGTATCTCGTTATTACGGAGAAGGGCGGCAGATGAGAACCGTCATGATGGAGACTTGAGAATCAGGTCGTTACATAAACATAACCTAGTTTTATTAACAATGAAAGTAATGAAATTTGGCGGAACATCCGTGGGTTCCGCAGAAAGCATTCTAAGTGTAAAAAAGATTGTAGAGGCAAGCGAAGAGCCTGTCATTGTCGTTGTTTCCGCATTATGTGGAATAACCGACCAACTCATCAACACTTCGCATCAGGCACTGGCGGGAGACCAGCGCTATATCGACGCTTACAACGACATGGTAAGCCGACATCACCAGCTTATCGATGCTGTCATACCTGATGCCGACAAGCAGGTGGCACTGTTAAAAACAGTTGACTCACTCCTCGATGACCTTAAGAGCATCTACCAGGGCGTTTATCTCATCAGAGACTTGTCCGAAAAAACGGCTAATGCTATCGTCAGCTACGGAGAGAGAATCTCATCAAACATCGTGGCAACGGTCATGAACAGCGCTTCATGCCACAATGCACTCGAATTCATTAAAACCGAAAAGAAGAATGGAGTCAACACACTTGTCACAGGCGAAACATACGACAAGGTGAGAAAAGAGTTCAAGCACTTCAAAGCGGTGGGAAACGATCACCACTCACCAAGACCCATTGCCGTCGTACCTGGATTTATAGCCACAGACAATGAGACGGGAGAAATCACAAATCTCGGAAGAGGTGGATCCGATTATACCGCCAGTATCATAGCTGCGGCACTCGATGCCTCAATACTTGAAATCTGGACCGATGTGGATGGATTCATGACGGCAGACCCGAAAGTAATCAACTCTGCATATACCATCGACCATCTCTCTTATATCGAAGCGATGGAGCTCAGCCACTTTGGAGCAAAGGTGGTCTATCCGCCCACAATATATCCTGTATGTATCAAAAACATACCGATACTTATCAAGAATACTTTTAACCCCGAAGCAAAGGGCACTATCATATCATCAGAAGGTGAGAAAACCTCAAGAGCCATCAAAGGTATCTCATCAATCAACAACACCAGCCTCATAACCGTGTCTGGTCTCTCCATGGTCGGTGTCATCGGAGTTAACAGGCGTATATTTACAGCTCTGGCAAAAGAGGGAATCAGTGTATTCCTCGTCAGCCAGGCATCTTCAGAGAACTCAACATCCATCGGTGTACGCAATGAAGACTCAGATAAAGCATGCCAGGTGCTCAACGAGGAATTCAAGAAGGAAATTGAGATGGGAGCCATGTATAAGATGGCACAAGAGAAAAACCTCGCAACGATAGCAATCGTTGGAGAGAACATGAAGCACACACCAGGCATCGCAGGTAAGCTTTTCGGTACACTTGGACGCAGTGGTATCAGTGTGATTGCATGTGCCCAGGGTGCGTCAGAGACTAACATATCGTTCGTTGTGGAAAGCAGGTTCCTGAGAAAATCACTCAACGTGCTGCACGACAGTTTCTTCCTTTCTGAATACCAAGTGCTCAACCTATTCATTTGTGGCACAGGAACCGTAGGCGGTTCGCTCTTGCAGCAGATTGCCCAGCAGCGGGAAATTCTCATGAAAGAACGGCGTCTCAAGCTCAATGTCGTAGGAATCATCGACGTGACATGCGCCATATACAACCGCGACGGAATTGACCTCGCAAACTACCAGGAGGAACTGGCAAAACATCCTGGCAGCAACGAGGAGACAATACGCAAAGAGGTTATAGGTATGAACATCTTTAACTCCGTATTTGTCGATTGTACTGCGGCACCAGGCATCGCAGCACTTTATCAGGACTTCCTCGACCACAGTATCAACGTGGTGGCGGCGAACAAAGTGGCGGCTTCATCCGACTATCAGGTTTATGCAAAACTGAAAGCGACAGCACGCGACCGAGGAGTGAAATACATGTATGAGACAAACGTGGGAGCAGGACTCCCAATCATCCACACGATGAACGACCTCGTCAATTCTGGAGACAAAATCGAAAAGCTTGAGGCTGTGCTCAGCGGAACTCTCAACTATATTTTCAACAAGATTTCTGCAGACATCCCGTTCTCCAAGACGGTAAGAATGGCAAAAGAGGAGCGTTTCTCAGAGCCCGACCCGAGAATTGATCTCAGCGGAAAGGATGTAATACGGAAGTTGGTGATTCTCAGTCGTGAAGCAGGTTATCAACTCAACCAGGAGGATGTGGAGAAGCACCTCTTCATTCCAAATGAATTCTTCGAAGGTAGTATCGATGATTTCTGGAAGAACCTGCCATCGCTCGACGAAGGCTTTGAGTTAAGACGGAAGAAGCTGGAGGAAGGCAACAAGAAATGGCGCTTCGTCGCTACACTTGAGAACGGCAAAGGAAAGGTGGCACTGCAGGAAGTGGATGAACATCACCCATTCTACGACCTCGAAGGTTCTAACAACATCATCCTCATCACCACTGCACGCTATCATGAGCACCCCATGCTTATCAAGGGATACGGTGCTGGAGCAAGTGTCACAGCAGCAGGAGTTTTTGCCGACATCATGAGGATTGCGAATATATAATTTTTTCACTCCCAATCCCGAGGGGATTTAACTTTCTATTGAAGAATGAAACACTTAATCATACTCGGCGATGGAATGGCTGACTGGAAAGTGGAGAGTCTTGGAAACAAGACCCTCCTCCAATATGCCGAAACGCCTTATATCGATGCTCTTGCGAGAATGGGAAGGTGCGGAATGCTCCAGACCGTGCCCGAAGGATTCCATCCGGGAAGCGAGGTGGCGAACTCAGCCATACTTGGTTACGACCAGTCGAAGGTGTATGAAGGAAGAGGACCGCTTGAGGCGGCAAGCATCGGAGTGGAACTGAGTGAAGGAGACATGGCTATTCGGTGTAACCTCATCTGTATCGAGGGAGACCATATCAAAAATCATTCGGCGGGGCACCTTACTACCGAAGAGGCTGACCAGCTCATAAAGTTCTTACAGGAAAAACTGGGAAACGACAAGGTGCATTTTCACACGGGAATCCAATACCGCCACCTGCTGGTAATTAAGGGGGGCGACAAAAGGATTGACTGCACACCTCCACACGATGTTCCGGGACAGCCTTGGCGCCCATTGCTGGTAAAACCACAGGTGAAAGAGGCACAACCGACAGCTGAGCTCATAAATTCACTCATTGTCAAGTCACAGGAACTCCTCAAAAATCATCCGCTCAACATTCAGCGTATCAAAGATGGAAAAGACCCTGCAAACAGCATATGGCCATGGGCAGGAGGATACAGGCCAGACATGACACCACTCACAACCACCTACCCCGCTATACGACGCGGGGCAGTCATAACCGCAGTCGATCTGCTCAGAGGAATTGGAAAGCTAGCCGGGCTCCGGTCCATCGAAGTGGAAGGGGCAACAGGGCTTTACAACACGAACTATGAAGGAAAGGCCCAGGCCGCTATCGATGCGCTCAAAACCGACGATTTCGTCTATCTGCATATTGAGGCAAGCGACGAGGCGGGGCACGACGGTAACCTCGAACTGAAACTCAAGACCATCGAATACCTCGACCAGCGGGCTGTAAAACCAATCTTCGAAGCCATTTATGGAAAGCTGGAGGGTTTCAACCCGGAACACCCCGTTTCATCCGTGGGAGAGGACGTGGCGATAGCCATTCTGCCAGATCACCCCACACCGGTGGCACACCGTACACACACCAATGAGCCGGTGCCCTTTCTGATTTACAAGCCGGGCATCCTGCCCGACAGTGTGCAGACTCTCGACGAGGACGCTTGCCTACTCGGATCCTACGGACTCCTCAAACGCGACGAATTCATGAAAGCCCTCATGTCCGACTGAGAAAAAACTTATGTCCAACTGACAATTTGCCTGAGCCCGTCAGCTTTCATGTAGGCAACGGTATTCCGTCGCACAACCGACCGGCGCGACATGGTCAATTCAATACTTAAAACTAAGAAACTAAAAACTAAATATGCAATTCTATTCCACCAACGCCCAAGCCCCCCTTGCCACCCTCGAGAAGGCTGTGGTAAAAGGGCTTGCAGAAGACAAAGGACTCTATATGCCAGAGCGCATCAAGACGCTCTCCGACAGTTTTTTCGACAACATCGAAAACCTGTCATTCCAGGAAATCGCATTCACCGTAGCGGATGCATTCTTCGGAGAGGACGTGCCCGCCGACGACCTCCGGCGTATCGTCAACGACACATTAGCATTCGACTGCCCGGTCGTGCCAGTCACAGACAATATCTTCGCACTTGAGCTCTTTCATGGCCCTACGCTCGCATTCAAGGACGTGGGAGCACGATTCATGGCTCGACTCCTGCAATATTTCATCCACAAAGAGGGTGACGAAGGCAACACGGTCAACGTGCTCGTGGCCACTTCCGGCGACACCGGCTCAGCGGTGGCGAACGGGTTCCTTGGTGTGGATGGCATCCACGTATATGTGCTTTATCCAAAAGGCAAGGTAAGCGACATACAAGAGTGCCAGTTCACCACCCTTGGGCAGAATATCACAGCCATCGAGGTTGATGGCGTGTTCGACGACTGCCAGCGGCTCGTGAAGTCAGCGTTCATGGACCAAGAACTTAACGCTCACCTCAAACTCACATCAGCCAATTCCATCAACGTGGCAAGGTTCCTACCACAGGCATTCTATTACTTCTATGCGTACGCACAGATGAAGAAACGGGGACTGGCCGACCGGCTCGTAGTTTGCGTACCGTCGGGTAATTTCGGAAATATCTGTGCAGGACTCTTCGGAAAGCGGATGGGGCTTCCCGTGAGCCGCTTTATTGCGGCTAACAATGCCAATGACATCTTCTACCAGTTCCTACAGACAGGAGAATACAATCCCAAGCCCTCCATACAGACCATTGCCAACGCTATGGACGTAGGAGACCCATCGAACTTCGCTAGAATCTACGACCTCTACGGGAAAAACCACTCGAGCATCTGCGCCGACATCAGCGGCGCCACATACACAGATGAACAGATTGCCCAGACCATCAAAAAAGTTTATTTTGAAACGGGCTATCTCTGCGACCCACATGGTGCATGCGGATTCAGAGCACTCAAAGAGGGACTTAGAGAGAATGAGTGTGGTGTTTTCCTCGAAACGGCACACCCGGCCAAATTCAAGCACACAGTAGATCAGATTATCGGACAGCCTGTCAACATCCCTGAAAAACTCGCTGAGTTCATGAAAGGAAAGAAGCTGTCAGTGCCTATGACCAAAGAATTCGCCGATTTCAAGCAGTTCCTCATGACCTGTTAGTGTTCACAAGAATACAAGATCACAAGACGAGACTATTGTTTGTTTTTGAAGGGTTATAAGTTGATTATCAGGAAAAAAGTAATCTGAACAATCAGAGAAAACAACTAAAAACTAAAAACTAAACCATGTTTTCGTTTTTCAAACGAATTTTCAGACGTACCACCGACCCGGTGCTTGCAAAGACACTTAAAAAACAGAAGTCGGCAAAGAAGTCGCTCAAAGGACTTGAGTGGCTCAACAGGATTGTGGTCATGGTTGCGTCGGTGGCCATCATCACCTATTTCCTGCCAAACTCCGAGCAGTTCAAGTACGGAGAAGTGAAAGTGGGAATCCCATGGCATCACCCTCCCCTCATTGCACTCTGGAAATTCAACGTGAATATGACTGACCAGGAGCTATACAAAAAGAAAGACAGCATACGACAGGAATTCCAGCCATATTTCAATTTAAAGCACGCCGTGAAGGACACGGTAAAAATCCGTATTCAGAACGCCGCTCAAAAACTTTATGAAGAGAAGCGGTTTGACTCCCCTGTAGTAGCAGTATATTACAGAGCACTGCTTGATGACATAGAGACAATCTACGATGAAGGCGTAATGGGGCAGCAGACATTCGACAGTCTGAAAATGTCCACCAGGGCATCCTATATCAGAATACTCGACAACAACATACAGAAACCCCCTGTCAGTATCGACAACATCTACAGCATGCAAGGGGCGTATCAGAAACTCATGAACCCGGTAAACGACAATGCCAACATAGTCGATACGCTCAGGAAGCAATTTCTCTCGGCACTCAATCTGAACATGCTGCTGGAGCAGAATCTGTTCTTTGATGTCAAGAAATCTTCACAGGAACTCAACACCTTGACAGACTCACTCTCCCCGAATATTGGCAATGTGCTTCAAAATGAGAAAATCATCGACAGGGGAGAAATCATCACGCCCGAGAAACTGAGGAAAATCAAAGCTTACGAAGACACGTTCAGGAGCAGGACAGAGAACCAGAAACCAGTGAAAGTACTGATTGGACAAATCCTCTTCGTATTGCTTATCATCATCGTACTCAACACCTTCCTCTACATCTTCAGGAGAGACTATTTCCTGAATAAGCGGGCATACCTCATGTTGTTCATCCTGCCAGTGTTTTTCTGCTCCATCACATCAACACTCGAACAGCACACGATGCTGCATGTCTATGTCGTGCCCTTCTGCCTAGTACCTATTATTATCAGGGTGTTCCTCGACTCAAGGGTAGCATTTGTGTTCCATCTCGCCACGATTCTGTTGGCATCCATCTCCATTGTGTACCACTATGAGTTCCTTGTCATTCAGACCATTGCGGGAATGGTAGCTGTGCAGACTCTCAGGCAGATGACACAGCGGTCACAGATAGTCAAAACAATGCTGCTCGTCACGGCAACACTCGTGGCAACATATTTCATCGTATCGCTCATGACTGCAGAGGATCCCTCAAAAGACCCCGACAAGACAGATCCCTATTACTGGCTAGTAGTCAGCGGACTGCTGCTCCTTTTCGCATATCCGCTTTTCTGGATTATGGAGAAATTCTTCGGGTTCACGTCGGAAGTTACATTGCTTGAGTTGTCTAACACCAACAACCCGCTCCTGCAGAAACTCATGGAAGAGGCGCCAGGAACCTTCCAACACTCCACGCAAGTGGCCATTCTAGCATCAGAAGTGGCAGCAAAAGTGCAGGCTAACGTGCAGTTAGTCAGAACTGGAGCACTCTACCATGACATTGGCAAATTATCAAGACCGGTGTTCTTCACTGAGAACCAGTCTGGGAAAAACCCGCACGAACGAATCTCACCAGTCAAAAGTGCAGAGGTTATCATCTCGCACGTGACAGAGGGCGTGAAACTGGCAGAGCACTACGACCTGCCAGAGGTCATTCAGCGGTTCATCATCACCCACCATGGGACAGGCAAAGTGAAGTATTTCTACATCACCTATAAAAACGAACACCCTGAAGCAGACATCGACGAGAGCAAATTCACCTATCCTGGACCGAATCCCGAATCGAAAGAGGAAGCTATCCTCATGATGGCAGATGCCGTGGAAGCGGCTTCCAGAAGTCTCACGACTTATACTGAGGAGACAATCTCAGCGCTCGTCGATAAAATTGTGCAGTCGCAGGTGGAGGAAGGATTCTTCAACGACAGCAATCTCACATTCAAAGACGTGCAGATAGCCCGGAAAGCACTGAAAGAACGGTTGAAAACCATCTACCACACCCGTATCTCCTACCCCGAACTCGTCAAAAATGACGAATCCGAAACAGAGAACAAAAGTGAAAAGGAAAAAACAGAAAATATATAGTTTAATCCTATAATTTCCTATAACCTCCTATAACTTCCTATAACCTCCTATAAAAAACATAAAAAAATGAAAAAACTACTGCTAACAACCATCCTCGCCATCGGCTGTGCATCAGCTTTCGCACAGAAAACGGTCTATATACCTGTGGAATGGCGCTATTTCAACTCCAACGACACCCTGCTCTATGCTGACAACGACCCCGAAAACAAATACACTTGGTCGAAGTCACGAAGCATAGAGACCGATAACTTCATTGTGTTTTGGGACAAATACTGGGGTAACACACCGCCCGACAAGCTCAACAGCTCAAACTTCTACTACATCGACCTCGCCTACATGAAGGAAAGGCTTGAAACTTTCTACAAAGACGAGACGGAGACGCTCGGATTCGGTTCGCTACCCAGCTCAAACGTGCACAAATACAAAATCATCGTCTGCCTGAATCACACAGAGACTTGGACCTGCTACGGATCGGGCTACGACTACCAGGTGCCGGCGCTCTGGCTCAACCCATCCACATGCAAGCCCGTAGGGTCAGCCGTGGCTCACGAGGTGGGTCACTCTTTCCACTACATGTGCTACAGCGACGACTCCAAACAGGGAACCATCTCAACATGCCACACCGGCTTCCACGACCCGATAGGGATGGGAGCGGCAATCTGGGAGACAACCGCCAACTGGCAGGCACTTTGCTCCTACCCCAACGAGGTGTTTAGTGAGAGCAGCACTGGCTATTTCTTCTACAACACCCACAATATGGCATTCTCACACGAATGGCACAGATACCAGGCATACATGTTCCTGCATTATCTCTGCGAATACTACAACGACCTGCAGACTGTTTATAAGGTGTGGACACAGCCGATGCCTAAAGCATCCGACTTCAACGAGGCGCTCATGGCGCTCAAGAGCCTCACCGTGGCAGAGCTCTACAAGCTGCATTTCGACTTCGCCATGCATGCAGCCACCTACGACATCGAAAAATGCAAGGGATACAACAATGCCTTTATCGGGAATTTCAGATATGCATGCTCACTCATCGCTGACAGCACTTATCAGGTGGCTTACTCCAGCTGTCCGCAGGGCACTGGATTCAACGTAATACCGCTTCAGACAAAAGAGCCGGGAACGGAAATCACAACCACGTTCACAGCCATGAAGCCTATCAGCAAACTCACATCGTGCGACCCTGCTGAATACTTCAACGGCGAGAACTTCGCAAAGACCACACGAACCACCTACAACGGTGTCAACTCATCCTACAGGGGATTCCGTATCGGCTATGTGGTACTCAAAAACGACGGTACAAGAGCATATTTCTCTGCCGACTCTGTGTATTGCACAGGAAGCGGTGAGAAGACTGTTGAGGTGAGCTTCACCGTGCCTGAAGGGGCAAAGCAGATGTGGCTCATCGTGGCACCCTCGCTCAAGAACTACATTCAACATAAATGGGATGACAATATAACAAACGACGACCAGTGGCCGTATTATTTCAAGCTACACAATACAGACATCGGGGCAAAAGCAACGGTTTATGCAATGCCCACCATCGATGGAAGGGATGTGGCAAACGTGGAATTTGAGTACGACGTGTTTTTCCCGGCAAGTACCTACGACTACTTCGGCACAGAGATAAACATCTCAGGAAACGCACAGGCGGCGCTGGGCACTGCCTTCCAGATGGAAAGCCCGGCAAACGACATACCCGCCACCATCACCACATGGACTTCTGGAACTGTGAAAGAAGGAACAGGCAAATTCTATCCTTGCAACCCCAAGACGGGTACGGTCGTTCAGACGGGGTCATCAGCAAATGGCTACGGACACTGGTTCAATGCGGCTGGTAATGTCTGCGAATACAGCCAGGGATATGTCTATTCCGAATTCTCACCTTCATCTCTTATGTTCTCAATCGGGCGATATCCCAACAAGGTGAAAAACGGCGACACATACAGAGTGGCACAGGCTATCAGATACAAGAAAAACGGAAAGATTGCACAGGCCACATTCTACTTCAACATCTACATCACCGATAGCATGGAAGGGGCTGCACTTAAGTCCATAACAGAACACACCGTCGCCCCTGTCGAAATCATACCGGGTGACGTAAACCTTGACGGTTATGTCGATATCTCCGACATCGTGGCTATCATCAACACCATTGCCGGCGACCAGACATACAAGGACACCGCCGACGTCAACAACGACAGCAACACCAACATCTCTGACATCGTCTCCGTCATCAACATCATCGCCGGGAAGTAGTTGTTTGCTATTAGCTTTTCGCCGTTAGATATTTACTTCCAATTCCAAAGGATTTTAAAATTAACTCCCATAAAGAATAAATGAACCAGCTCCGCAAATCCTTCTATCTGCCCCTCACTGTCGTGCTGATTCTCCTCGCCATGTTCTGGCTCCCGAAAATCCAAGTCGGAGACAAGGAATTCAGAAGGGTGAATCTCCTCAGCGACGTGCAACAGCGCGACTCCGACGGCAACATCCTTGCGGAGCTGATGGCTGACTCTCTGACCGGCTCCATTGAGATTGCCGCCGACTCTGTCGCTCACAACGACGACAGCCAGTCGGTCGCCTTCGACAGAATCGAGGATGAGGAGGAAGAAGAACCGGTGGTGGTGCCGACAAAGACACAGACGGCGAAGCAGGAACCTACACAGAAGAAAAACAACAAATCAACCGCTCAGAAATCAAATCCGGAAAACAAGAAACCGGACGAAGTGCCTAAACAGACGGCTTCCGTCAACGAAGGCGACACCACAGCCTACCACCCCGCCGACATCAAGCCCATCGACTACTCTGCGGTCAGCACAGGCGATGTACCCGACATCGAGGACTTCGGAGGGACCATGAGCCATTTCAGGGCGGCACTTGCCCAAGCGGGAAGCAGGCCAGTCAGAATCGCTTTCTTCGGCGACTCATTCATCGAGGGCGACATCCTCACCAGCGACCTCCGTGAGATGCTTCAGGCACAGTATGGCGGAAAAGGGGTCGGATGGATCGACATATCCTGTGTGTCGGAACGGTTCCGGCTCACGGCAAAAACAAACTGCTCGGGATGGGAGTCACACCACGCCAACGACCGTAATGGGCATCAGGGAAGCCTGCAGGGACTTAACGGCGGCTATTTCATCGCGAAAGGCAAGGCGTCCTTCAACGTCACGACGAGCAAAGGACATGCGGCAATTGCCGACAGAGCGACTATATTATATGTACCGGGAGGACTATCGTTCAAAGGACGGGTGAACGGGGCGGAAACACAGCCGGCCATCAACGACGGAGGAGCGATGGCGGCTGCCGTGTTCCAGTCGGCAAACATCGGCAAGTTTGCGTTCGACGCAGCGGGCAGCGGACGGGTCTTTGGTGTCGCACTTGACGGCAACACAGGCATCTGCCTCGACAACTACAGCATGAGAGGCAGCAACGGGTGGTACACCGCCAACACAGCTGACGACATCCTCTCCGCATACGCACGCCTGCGACCCTACGACCTCTTCATCTTTGAGTACGGACTGAATATCGCAAACAAAAAACAGACGGACTATTCCTTGTACACTTCCAAATTCAAGAAAGTTATCCGTAAAATCAAGGCACACTTCCCCAATGCAAGCATCCTCATCCTCGGCAGCGGTGACCGCGACGAGCGAAGTGCCGACGGACTGGTCACCATGCGGGGGGTGAAAGAACTCATAGCAGCACAAAGACAGATGGCAGCCGACGAGGGTGTCGCTTTCTGGAACCTTTTCATCGCCATGGGAGGGGAAGGCAGCATCGGGCGTATGCAGAAAAACGGGCAGGCGAACCTCGACTTCACACACATCAACGCTGCAGGAGGAAAAGTCGTCGCAAAATCCCTCTTCAAAGCCCTCACCAAATAAAAACTAAAGCATAACATTGCAACGAATAATCGTATAGAAACTAATGAAAAAGAAAATCTTACAACAAAAAAGATTTTAAGCCTTTAGATACTCGTTAGATTCCTTTCGAACAGGATTTAGTTTTCAGTCGTTAATATTTGTTTTTGTGAGTTAGTCTGAATACTCAGATTATTCCAAGTGCTCTGATAATTCTGAAGACTTCCGCTTTTGCCACCAATTCCAAAAGCATTTAACTTCCTAAAGAAATTTTCAACTTCCATAAATTCAATTATGAATTACAAAACCCTCATCTTCGCCCTTCTAATCGCCACCTGCTTCACCGCAAACGCCCAGCGCTCACAGGTGTGGTGCCCCGACAACGGTGACGGCACATTCACCAACCCCGTACTCTATGCCGACTACTCCGACCCGGACGTATGTGTGGTGGGCGACGACTATTACCTCACTGCCAGCTCGTTCAACTGCATACCGGGACTGCCGGTTCTCCATTCCAAAGACCTCGTCAACTGGCAAATCATCGGACATGCACTCCAGGAACTGCAGCCGGCTGAGCTCTTCGACCGTCCACAGCACGGCAACGGCGTGTGGGCGCCCTCCATACGCCACCACGACGGCACCTTCTACATCTACTGGGGCGACCCCGACCACGGCGTGTTCATGGTCAAGACAACCGACCCGGCAGGCAAATGGGAAGCACCGGTTTGCGTCATCCCCGGCAAAGGGATGATTGACACCTGCCCCCTCTGGGACGACGACGGACGCTGTTACCTCGTCAACGGATGGGCTGGATCCAGGGCCGGCTTCAACTCCGTCCTGACCGTACGCGAGCTGTCATCCGACGGCACGAAACCCATCAGCAACCCGGTCATCGTGTTCGACGGAGGACAGGAGAACCACACCGCCGAAGGACCGAAATTCTACAAACGCGACGGCTATTACTGGATTATGTGTCCCGCAGGAGGCGTGGAGACCGGGTGGCAGCTCGCCATGCGAGCCAAGTCGCCCTACGGACCTTACGAGTGGAAACGGGTGATGTGGCAGGGAACGACCGACATCAACGGACCGCATCAGGGAGGATGGGTGCATACCCCTTTCGGTGAGGACTGGTTCCTACATTTCAACGATAAGGGAGCATACGGACGCGTGGTATATCTCCAACCCGTCAACTGGTCGTCGGGATGGCCGATAATGGGCAAAAAAGGCGAGCCGGTGATCACCTGCAAAAAGCCGAAATCATCGTCAACTACCATCATCAACCCTGTGGAGTCCGACGAGTTCGACGGTCTGCTACTGGGCAAGCAATGGCAGTGGCATGCCAACTATAAGCAGACTTACGGCATGGCGGCTCCAGGAGGCGTTTACCGTATGTACACCCACGACCTCGGCACTGACGCTGTCAGCCTATGGGAAGCACCAAACCTGCTCCTGCAGAAACCAGCGGGACCGGCATTCACCGCCACCGCGAAAGTGCGGTTCGCATCAAAGGAGGACGGACAGTATGGCGGCATCGTCATGATGGGCATGGATTATTCTGCACTCGTCGTCCTCCGCCAGGGCGAACAGTTCATCCTACAACGTCACACCTGTCACGACGCGGACAAAGGAAAAGCGGAAACACAGGTCACCATCGCCACCCTGCAACCCACAGAGAGAGACAAAGGCGAGTACGCACCCGCCATCTACATCGACCTGTTTCTCCGCATGAACATCAGCAACGGCACCTGCCAGTTCGAATACAGCCTCGACAACAAGCGGTTCCATCCGGCAGGCGATCCTTTTGCGATGCGCAAAGGCAAGTGGATTGGAGCCAAGCTCGGTTTCCTCGCCGAATGTAAAGGTCTCAGGAAAAACCGCGGATGGCTGGACATCGACTACATACGCATCAGTAAATAAGACTCCAAAGTAATTTCATGCGGGGGTGGTGAGACCGACTTTTTCTCCTCATAAACTTGAAAAAGCCACAAAAACAATTAGAATTAAAAGAGGTAGGTTAAAGACTACTCAAGTATGGTTCCGCAGTGTGGACATTTACCCTTACTCCTGACTTTCTCACCACATTTGGGGCACTGATATTTATATTTGACATAACCGTTGTAGAGCACCCACAGAAACCAAACGAGAATGGCAAAGAACACATATCCGACATAGATTCTGGTTGACCATGAGATAAAGAGATAAATAAACATGGAAGCACCTATTATCTCAAGGAAAAATGCCACACCTCTCGTAAAGGAGAAATGGTTATATATTTCCATGAAAAGCGCGATAAACACAACAAGAATGAGCCAGACGAGAATTACGAGAATCGCCATGACGGGAGGCAGAAGGAAAGGGTTGAGCGTGGGGTGGAAATAATACTCCTGCCAGTATTCCGGTACGAAATTCTGTACGCTGGCATACAGGCAAGCAAGCATCGCCACGAGTGTGATGAAAAGGGAAGGATAAAGCGAATCCATCTCATTGAATTTCACCACTCTCACCTTCTTTTTGTTAAATGTACGGTGGATATATACCCCGAGAATGCCCAATAGCAGCAGTCCGCCCATCCAAAGCAGCCTGGTGTTGGTGAGGGAATGTAGCAACTCAGAGATGTTGTCGTTAGGAACGGTGTGACGGAGCAGCATGCTCTCTGTCACCCACCCCATTGTGTTGTGTTCCGTTGCCACCTTCACCCAGACCGTGTCGGCATTAGCTGTGACGGTAAGGGTGTCAGCATGGAGAAGCATGGTGTCGGAATCATCCTCTCCGACCTTCTTGTCGAGCTCCTGGGTAGCCTCTTCCATCGACTTCATCAGACTGACATCGGCTTGCGACAACTGAAGTGAATCATTCTGTGACACCAGGTTACGCTTCACCTTTACGACCACAAGCATCTCGTCGCGAAAGGCGTAAGCCGTGTCGCTCTGCTCATCTTCCCTAGGAACGAGCTTGATGGAGTCGGCAAGCACCTTGAAGTTGTCGTTGATGGTATAGTGATGGGTGAGACGGAATTCAAGGCTGTCTATCTGGTCGTTGGTCAGCTGATTGATAAAGACTGAGTCGATTTTTGTGGCAGAAGCAGCCAGCGAATCGGGAATCGAGTCACACCCATCGCCTACCGCATCCCCCTTTCCTGCACATGCCGACAAGAGGACACTCCACACACACAACAACAGATATATCAAATGCTTCACCAACTTTAATTACTTAATTTTTTAAGGTTTACACTGCAAAAATACGCTTTTCAGAAAAAAAAACAAAATTTAAATGTCATATTTTAGTTTTTTTAGGTATTACACACTGTTTTGTTACTGTTCAAAGAATACTTATTTAATAATCACTGCGCTCAAAATGCTAAAAAAAACATAAAAAATTGGTGAAACAGTTTTTTTGTGATATCTTTGCGAATCCATAAATTCCATTTAAACCAAATACATTATCATGATTAAGCAACTTATCATCATCGCACTCTTTGCACTCGGAAT
>JAEEGF010973292.1_pt1 | contig 58351 bp, 46 predicted proteins | sample 9134171 | NCBI WGS metagenome assembly JAEEGF01 (sample SAMN16246542, study PRJNA631951) | gut metagenome | biome: gut microbiome; feature: rumen; material: AP-attached | host: Bos | place: Iran: Karaj | collected 2018-10 | reverse complement strand
TTAACCATAGCAACCATAGACTTCAACGTGCAATGAAGATAGATATACAAGCGATAAGCAATAAGGGAATGGTGCGCGAAAACAACGAAGACGCCCTTTCCATCGGAGGAATCTTCCTCCGCGACGACGCCATGGATTTCTCTGTTGACGTGCAGGAAAATGCGGTCTTCTACCTCCTGGTCTCCGACGGTATGGGAGGCCACGAAAAAGGCGAGGAAGCCAGCGAGATCACACTCGAGGAGATGAAGGAACAGTTCGCAATGAACGAGATCCAACCCAACACCTTTAGCGACGACATCAATGAGGCCGGCAAATACATTTCCTACAAACTCAACAACGCTGCTTTTGATCAAGGACAATTGAAACCTATGGGATGTACCTTGACGGGCGTGGTTTGGCACTATGGCAAGATTTATCTCATCAATGCGGGCGACAGCCGCACCTACCGCTTCCGTGGCGGTATGTTGCGGCAACTCACCAACGACCAAACGGAACGAGGTGTCACTGGCAATCCCCAGGCAAGCAAAGCGCTCCTTAACTGCATTGGCGGCGGACTCACTGGCACAATACTCACCGACGACATCACCAACAAGATTATCGAAGGCGATGTGATCCTGATTTGCTCCGACGGACTCACCGACATGCTCACCGACGATGAGATAGAAGCGTTGCTCAATGAAGGCATTACCCCCGAAGCCATGGAAAAAGGTCTTGCTGAGAAGCTCAAGGAAAAAGCTTGTGAAGCAGGAGGGTATGACAACGTTTCAATCATCTTGGCGAAATTATAGATCATGATAAAGATAACAACACAAATAACGTAAAATAACTACCATGAAAGACAAGGCTTTGCGTTTCTTTATATTGCTTTGTATATTATTTGTTTTCAGTAATTTGGCAAATGCACAAACTTATTTGACCGACGTTTATCAGCCCACAGATTCGTACCTTTACGAGGCATACCCGACCAAAGGCTCCCAAAATTTGAAGATTGCCATTTACAACTACAAAGGTGGGTTCTCGCTGAAGACGGGCAAAGGAGGATTGATCGATGGCACTAAGACAGGCTACGTCGAATTCAGCCTGAAAGGGGCCTATTCGAAGCTGAGCTTCGTGGTGGGGCCGGGGGGTAAATACAGCCCCAACTCGGCGAGCGACGGCAGAGATGTCATCTTGACTATCAAAGGCGATGGACAGAAGATTTTCGACCAGGTCATCCGTGACCATGATGCGCCAAAAGAATACATTGTTGACGTCAGTGGCATCGACAAGATTCGCTTCGACCTGCCGCATGGCTCGACTGACCTTGGCTTTGGCGCCGTGAAATTATGGAAATCCGGACAGCAGCCTGTCCCGACCCGGATGCCACTTGAGAATATCCATAACGGGAAAAAAGTCCAACTCGTGGAGCAGCTTTTCCCGCATTATATCCGGCATAGCGGATGGGTGGCCGCCATCACGGACAAGGACGTGGAAGACTGTCACAAGACGAAAGACATAAGCTTGAACAGGGTGACCTATACGTCGGGGCTGGAGTTCACGGCCAACCAAGCCCTATCCGGCAACAACACGGCCTGGGCCTATTTCTGGCTGCAGCAGAAACATGACAAGCTGTCGTTCATCGTTGGCCCGCGTGACAACCAGAGTTCTGGTGCAGCGGCATGGCTGACCGTAAAAGGCGATGGCAAGATACTTTATGAGAAACATGTCACCCAAAAAGACCTGGCCGAGCAAGTGGTGCTTGACGTGGAAGGAGTCAACGTTGTCTCGTTCCATAGCATTGACGACATTTCTGAGTTCGGTGGCGGCATCGTGTTCGGCGTGGTTGACATCTACGCCTATCCGACAGGTGACGCTTCCGTGCCTGCACCAGGCATCGTGAATGCTTCCAAGGACCGTCTTGCCACTTTGCCAAGTCCTTGCAAGATGGTTTCCAACATCCCTCCTTACTCGGTGAAAGGCATAAAGGACTACAAAAGCTCTTATTTCAACGGAGAGTCGGACTATTACACCTTCTCGATGGGCGGCGAGCAATTCAGTGAAGGTTTCATCTTGACCTCGGGCGAGAAGTTCTTTGATGGCAACATCAGTGCCTATTACAAGTTCGACTTGGCTGGTGAGTTCGACTGGGTGAGTTTTACGGCGGGAACATTGACACAACACCGTGTCTTCGATGACGACAATATCCAAGTCTATGCCGATGACCAGTTGATTCTCGACGCGAAGGTGCATTGCACATGGCCTAACCAACGTTTCGAGCTGCCTATCGGGAAATGCCGTACGCTGACATTCGCCAAACCTGGAACGGGCAAGAAAAAGCAGACCTATATCGGCATCGGTGATGTCGTCTTGTACCGTGGGCCTGTGGTGCCAAACAACCTCTTTGTACACCCCAAGCCGGAATGTCCGCAGACCGCAGACCTTATAGATCTATGCAAACGCCCCTATTTCCACTATGTGGGACGTTATCTCAGTTCGCTCACTAACTTCGATTTCAACGATTGCTTTAAGAATGGAGCCTCGCAACGGGAGTTTTTCCAGATGAAAGACGGAAGCAAGATTTACAAAGGGGTGATGCTCGAAGCCAATGTCCCCTTGTCCCTTGAAAACGTGACGCTTGACGATGCCGTGCTGATGTTCCTGACAGGGGTTACTCCAGTGATCAACACCAGCTCGTGGAACAGCAAACCTGTCGACGGCAAGGCAGCGGGAGTCAAGGATGAGGCCGGTAACGTGCTGCATTTGATGCAGGACGGCAAACAGTCGTCGGTAGCCGCCTTCAATGTTTTTAAAGAATATGAGACCTGCACGTTTACCGTGGCGAACAAATCCGTCTATGTCGATCCGATGATGCAGACGCTTGGTGGGGAATCGCATCCGCCCGTCAAGCTGGATGTCTTCGCCGACCGTATGAGGGTAGGGGAAATATGGCTCACTGACGACATGGCACCAACCACTTTTACTGTGCCGATCTATAAATGTGAGCAGTTGATGTTTTGGCTGGAATGTGGCGACGTGCGCTCCGGACAGTATGTGCTATATGACATGACCCTGAGCAAGAATCCTTACCAACAGCCTGCAAATTTCAGCAACACAACCAATAAGGATGAGGGTAAAAACACTGCCGCTAACACCTCGAAACCCAGCAAGAAACAGAAGAAGGAGAAACAGAAAAAAGAAGAGGAACCCATCGTTTGGCAGATGCCGAAACTCACCAAAAACAAATACATCGACGATTATCTCAAAGATTGCGATGCCGTTTGGAAGGCCACTAAAAAATACGAACAGCGCACAGGTGTGGCCTATTCCTTGTCCACAACGTATCTGCAAGGCGACGAGGGTGAGACCTACAAGGCTGTTTCGTTTGTTGATAATCGCGGCAATCGATTGTCTGTCAATACGATCATTGCTGAAAACGAGAAAATCATCGCTGACGGAAAAACAGCTAAGTCATCGATGTCATTGATGGGGTTGGAGATGGCAAACGCTTCACTCGCGCTTCCCGAATTGGGATTTGACGCTATCTCATACGGAAAAATCATCAGGCAGGCCAGCAAGATGGTCTCGCAATGTGAGAAGACCGTGGATCAAATCATCGAAGAGAGGACTGAACAGAATGAAGTTTTGAGGGCTATGCAGCGCAAGGCGTTGGTAATCGGGCAAAAGGCATCCACTGACAAAGTGCTTTTGCTCCATTTGGATGAGAACGAGACTGTCCCTGAAGGCGTGTTGCAACAGGTGAGGTATTTCAATATGGATTAATGGTCGAGGTCTTTCAACGCCTCCCAAACCAAATCAGCCTCAAAGCCTTTTTGCATGGCGTATGCGGCGAGTTTGCGTTTTTTGTCGAAGTCGTTTTCGGCCTTCACGGTCTTGGCTTTTATCTTTAAAATCTCGATGAGTCGCTGGCGATAGGTTTCTTCGTCGGTGTCTGCCAAGGCTTCATCGATGATATCTTTATCTATTCCTTTCTGTATCAAATGGAATCGGATTTTATTCAATCCCCAACCACTTTGATTGATCTTGCCTTTGACAAAAGCTTTAGCAAAACGTTCATCATCGACAAAACGGTTATCTAACAAATAAGCAAGGATTTCGTCTTTGGCTTCTTGCGGGATGTCGAAAGACCTCAGTTTGTCCGTCACATCCTTGACACACCGTTCCTGATAGGCGCAATACTTAGCCATCTTGTCCAGCACCTGTTTCATACTTCATACTCGTTTAGCCTCCCTTCTCCTTCGGGAGAGGGGTTGGGGGAGAGGCTTTATCAGCACTCAATTTTAAGGTCGCCGTCTTTGATCCAGCTGATTTTACGCAGTATCAGTCCGAAAGCCCACGAAAGCACAGCGGGAAGCACAAAGCATACGAGCAACATGCCGATCCACATATTCATGCCACCTTCGGGCATGGCGGTATAGATGCCGATGGGTCCGACCAGTCCGCAGGTGCCCATGCCGGAGCCAATCGGGATGTTCTCCAGGTGGAAGACGCAGGTGGCCAGAGGTCCTGTGATGGCAGCGGCCAAGGTAGGAGGGATCCAGATACGGGGGTTCTTCACGATGTTGCCCATCTGGAGCATGGAGGTGCCTAAACCCTGTGCGAGGAGTCCTCCCCAGCGGTTCTCTCTGAAACTCAGCACGGCGAAGCCAATCATCTGGGCGCAGCATCCGGCGGTGGCTGCACCTCCTGCGATGCCACCCAAGCCGATGGCCAGACAGATGGCGGCGGAGCTGATAGGCAGGGTGAGCACGGCGCCGATGACCACTGAGACGATGATGCCCATCAGGAAGGGCTGCATCTGGGTGGCGTGCTCGATGAAAGCTCCCAAGGCGGTCATCAGCCTGCCAATAGCGGGGCCGATGGCAAAGGCCACCAGCACCCCGCTGATGATTACCACGGCGGGGGTTACCAAGATATCGACTTGCGTCTCTTTATAGACCATCTTGCCTAATTCGATGGCGACCAGCACAGCCACGTATGCCCCCATGGGACCACCTAACTCATTGCCAGCGATACCCACGGCGATGGCGCTGAACAGCACCAAGCCCTCGCAGCGGAGCTTGTAGGCGATGGCCACCGCGATGGCGGCTCCTGTGGCAGCTTTGGCATATTTGGCGATGGTGACAAAAGCATCCCATCCCGTTTTGTCGCCCAAGGTCTGGAAGATGGTGCCAATGAGCAACGAGGCAAACAAGCCCAATGCCATGGCACCTAAGGCATCCACAAAATAAGCTCTCCAGGTCAAATCAACCTTCTTTCGCTCACAAAATGCTTTAAATCGTCCCATTGTCCCCCCAAGAAACCCCAACCGGAATCTCTCTAAATTCTAAATTCTTAATTATTAATTCAAAAGGTAATCCCCTCAATACCGCTTTCCTTCATCAGGTCAGCCAGTTTGGTGTCGTTGTCGTCAACGGCAGCCAGGCAGTTGGTGACGATACGGATTTGTTTGGCGGGATAGAAAGTCATCAAGTCTTTGGTCGTCTCATAGACGCAATAGTCCGTGGCAATGCCGCAGATGTCGATGCCGTCAAAACCGATCTCTTTGATGATGGAGGTCAGCTTCTCGCCGCTTTGTGCGTTTTGGAAGATGCTGAACTCTTCTTTCTCGGGAAGGTCGCCTTTGGTCATGTAATGGATGTCGCCGTGGCCGCTGTTGTTCAGAGCGTCTTGCAGAGCAGGGTAAACGTTCATGCCTTCAGTGCCTTGCACACAGTGGGGCGGGAACACACCGCCTTGTTTCACGAAGGAGCAGTGATTTTCCGGATGAGCGTCTTGAGTGACAATCACCCAGTCGTAAGCTTTCAGAGCACCGTTTTCAACAGCTTTGGCGAGATAATCCATGGCCTCAGGACCTTTGGCGGTAGCTAAGCTGCCTGTGGTGAAGTCGATCTGAGGATCCACGATGATGAGCATGTGGTTGTGTTTCTCTTCTTTCACTTCAGTGGCGGTTTGTTCGTTGGTGTTTTCTTTTTTCTGATTCTTGTTGCCGCAGCCAGTCATGACTAATGCAGCCAGGAGCACGACGACTCCCAAAAAATGTTTTTTCATGGTAAAAATACTTTATTTTGAAATTTGCGGCAAAAGTAAGAAATTTTTTAGAATTAAGAATTAAGAATTAAGAATTTAGAATTTAGAGGGTTTTGCCCCATAAGGCCTGATGTTTTGTCAAATAAAACATATAAGGTCTTACTTGAACAACGCTTTCATCCATTCCGGTCGCCCGATTTTCCGTAACATCGACTTCACCCACTCGCGGTTCTCGGGCTTGTACCAGAAAAAGAAACGCTGTTGGGCAAGTTTCTCCTCTTTGGTCTTGGCGCAAAACACGGGTTCCAAGGTGTAGGGATTGTAACCGGAATAGTAAATCTCTGTGGCCAAAGTCATCGGGGTGGGAGTGAAGTCTTGCACTTGCTCCAAATGATAACCTAATTGTTTGGTCTTCACGGCCAATTCGGCCATGTCTTCCAGATAACAGTCGGGATGCGAGGAGATGAAATAGGGGATGAGCTGTTGGTTCAGATGTTCTTTTTCATTCAGGTAGTCGAATTTCTTTTTGAGTTTGACAAACATCTCGAACTTGGGTTTGCGCATCAGCTTCAGCACAGCGTCGCTGGTGTGTTCGGGGGCCACCTTCAACCGCCCACTGACGTGTCTTGTCACCAGTTGCCGGAAATACTCGTCATAACCCATGGCTTGGTTTTCCTCGGGGGTGCAGTCGTGCAGGAAGAGGTCATAGCGGATGCCGGAGCCTACCGTGGCTTTCTTTACTTTGGGATGCTTATCCACCTCTTGGTAAATCTCAATCAAAGGATGATGGTCGGTGTTGAGATTTTTGCATACGGTGGGTTGTAGGCAGGTAGGACGGACACATTTCTCACAGAGCTTTTCGTCCTTGCCATGCATCCGGTACATGTTAGCCGAAGGCCCGCCCAAATCGCTGATATAGCCTTTGAAGTCCTCCATCTGAGTCACCTGCTCCACCTCGCGCATGATGGATTCCTTGCTTCTCGAGGCCACAAACTTGCCTTGATGGGCCGAGATGGTGCAGAAAGCGCAGCCGCCGAAACATCCACGGTGTAAGTTGATGCTATGCTTGATCATTTCATAGGCCGGGATGGCACCGCGCTTGGCATACTTGGGATGGGGCAGTCGCGTATAAGGTAAATCAAAGGAGGCATCAATTTGTTCCGTAGTAAAGGTGGGTAGGGGAGGATTGATGATGACTCGCTCTCGACCGACCTCTTGGACCAGTCTGGCAGCGTGTTTCTTGTTCGACTCCTCTTCAATATGTTTGAAGTTGGAGGCGTAACGTTTTTTGTCTTTTAAGCATATTTCATGGGAGACAAGTTCGATGGTCTCGCCCTTAAACTCGGGCAGAGGCTGTGTCTTGTCTTGCAGGAAGAAAGTCTGCTGGATATCGGTCAGTTCATTGACTTTGCGTCCTTGTTGGAGGGCTTTGGCAATCTCCACCATGGTGTATTCGCCCATGCCATACACTCCGATGTCGGCTTTTGAATCCACCAAGATGCTGGGTTTCAGGCAGTCGTCCCAATAGTCGTAATGGGTCACGCGGCGTAACGAGGCTTCGATACCGCCAATCACCACGGGCACATCGGGGTAAAGTTGTTTGAGGATGTTGCTATAGACCACGCTGGCACGGTCGGGTCGGAACCCTGCTTCCCCGCCTGGGGTGTATGCGTCGTTGCTTCTCAGCCTTTTGTTGGCGGTGTAGTGGTTCACCATCGAGTCCATGCAGCCGGCGGAAACCCCGAAATAGAGCCGTGGCTTGCCGAATTTCTTGAAGTCCCTTAAATCATCTCGCCAGTTGGGCTGGGGGATAAGAGCCACCCTAAAACCAGCATGTTCCAGCATCCTCCCGATGACCGCAGCGCCAAAAGCGGGATGGTCCACGTAGGCGTCACCCGTGACGAACACAATATCCACCTCATCCCACCCGCGCAGGTCGGTTTCTTTCTTCGTGATCGGTAGCCAGTCGAGGAGTGTCATCGCTTGTTATTTGACTGCAAAAATAAGGATAATTGTTGAAAAACCGGAAAAGACCCTCTCTTATTCCATTCCCTCAGCCAATTTCTTAGGTTCACGTCGGGTGTCCCACAAGGCAACTATCACAATAGTGTCATTTTCAATACGGTAAACGAGTTTGTTAATCTTGTTTACGACTAGGCTTCTGTATTCGTTTTTTGAACCACATAATAATGGCTCAATTCTACCAGCAAAGGGATTACACTTTAAAACATTAATGGTCTTTTCTATGCTTTGAAAGAATTTATTGCTCGCTTTCGAGCCGAATTCTGAAAAAATATAAATCGAAATTTCGCTGGCAGATTCACGTGCTTTCTGAGACCAGGTAATAATCATGGTTTCTTCAATTGTGCCAGCCCTTTTTTACAGTAATCCAATACTTCTTCCGTAGTATAAACCCTTCCGGCTTCAAAATCACGCTCTGATTCTTCAATCATGGCGTATATCTCTTCCATGGAATAGGGCTTCAGGTTTTCGTTATCGGGTTTGTTCAGCGATGTCACTTCGTTCATTTCTTTGGTAAGATTTGTGCAAAGGTAAGCATCTTCTTCTAAAGTGGCAACCATCGGCCAATCAAATTTTAAGTTGTTGTTTTGCAAGCTTTTCATAATACTCTACTTTTATGTTTTGTTTGCAAAGATATAAAATATTTGAAATATCAGTATATAAATTGAAATAAAATTATTTAAAACGTATTAATATTTTTGCCCATAGCGTGGGCGATCTACTGGTCGAGTTCGCTTTGCGGCAAACCGCTCGACGCGTGGTTCTTCTTATTCTTTTCGAACGACTACTTCATGTTCAGCTTCCATAACCGGTTCCGTGGCCTACCCGTCCGGGCAGTGTGCTCCTCGCGTCAGAAGTAACCTTTGTTCTGATCGACCACGAGAGTGCGCCACCCAACCCCGCCTGGCAACTTTTATAAAAAAGCCTACTTGTCTGTGTCCTATTCTACCCTCTCAGCCAATTTCTTAGGTTCACGTCGGGTGTCCCACAAGGCAACAATTTCGATGATGTTGCCGTTGATATGGTAAACCAATTTGTTTAACCGACCAACAACCAAACTTCTATAAACGACGGAAGCCCCTTCCAATAAGGGTTCTTCTTTTCCGAGATACGGGTGTTTACTCATTAAAGGAACAACATGGTAGATGTCGTCCAAGAATTTTGTTTTGGAACTTTTACCGAATCTATTCTCTATGAAATCTGCCGCTTGTCGTAATTGGTCGTGAGCTTCTAATGACCAAACGACTCTCATACCACTTCGTTCTTAGAAATGATATAACCGCAATCTTGAAGCACTTCCTCCGTCGTGAAGTACTTTCCTTCGGCGATTTGTTTTCTGCCGGTTTCGGCCATCTCAAGGAGTTCTTCTCTAGTATAAGGCTTCAATGCCATTTCCTCATCGTCAATTCCAGTAAATACAGACTCTTCACTCATTTCTTTGGTAATAATTGAGCAAAGATAAGCATCTTCTTCTAAAGAGGCAACCATCGGCCAGTCATTTTTTAAGTTGTTGTTTTGCAGGTTTTTCATTAAATTCTACTTTTATGTTTCGCTTGCAAATATATAAAATATTTCAATTATCAATATATAAATCGAAAATAAATTATTTTTACTGTATTAATAATATAACATTAATAAGCACTCGTCTCAAAATTAAATTTTGTCCTTCCGCTCGATAGAGCAGTGAACTGATAGAAAAACACAAAAACACTTTTTTATCTCAAAAAAGATTCCGACCTTTGCCGCCGCAAAAACGAGCGTTATTATATTATTTAAAAACTTATTATTCAATCATTTATGAGTAAGATAAATGACATTTTGAAAGAAATTGGCCAAGCCTTGGTCAGCAAGAAGTTCTGGATTGAGCTGATTATTATGACCCTCGGCATGGTGATGACGGCTATCTGCGTCTATTATTTCTTGGTTCCCAGCAAGCTGATCGTGGGTTCCATCTCCGGTCTCTCCATCGTGTTGACCAACATCTTTAACAGTATGGGCATTAACATCAGCCTGTCGATGATGATTACTGTGATTAACGCCATCTTGCTGATTTTGGCTTACCTCCTGATCGGCAAGGAATTTGGCCTGAAAACAGTCTATTGCGCCTTGATCCTCGGTCCCTTGACCAAGGTGTGCGAGTGGGTGTATCCTTGGGAAAACCTGGCTACCCCGAACGATTACTTGATTAATATGGGTGTGGATGCCAGCTCGGCCTATTCCGTGATGGGTAACCCTTGGTTCGACCTGCTCTGCTGTGTGATTATCCTCAGCGCCGCCCAAACGCTGATGTTCTCCATCAACGCCTCCACGGGTGGACTCGACATCCTTGCCAAGATCGTCAACAAATACTTGCATTTCGACATGGGTAAGTCGGTCAGCGTGGCGGGTGCCATCATCTGCCTCACCGCTTTCGCCATCAACCCTTTCCAGATGGTGATCATCGGCCTTATCGCTACTTGGATCAATGGCATGGTGGTGAATATGTTCACCGCTAACCTCAACCAACGCAAGCGTGTCTGCATCGTGTCGAAGGACTATGACCGTATCCGCCGTTTCATCATCGATGACCTCGATCGTGGCTGCACGCTCTATGAGGTGATTGGTGGTTATACCAACGAGAAGTCAATCGAGCTGGAGGCTTTGCTCACCAACGATGAGTTCTCCGCACTGATGGCTTATCTCGATAATAATGAAATCAAGGCTTTCACTACCGCTGGCAACGTGAGTGAAGTGTATGGTTTGTGGGCAAAAGACCGCAAAAGAACCCGTAAACACGCTGAAAAACGGTAATTGTTGAAAAGTTTTATTTTTATATAAGGAGATAGTTCCTATCTTTGCAAGAGGTCAGGAATCACTGCTATGAAAAAAGAAGTAAAATTCAGCCTGGTATATCGCGACATGTGGCAGTCGTCAGGAAAATATGTGCCACGTAAGGATCAACTGGAGCAGATTGCCCCTCTGATTATCGACATGGGTTGCTTCGACCGTGTGGAGACTAACGGTGGAGCCGCCGAGCAGGTGAACTTGCTTTATGGCGAGAACCCTAATCCCTCTGTTCGTGCTTTTACAAAGGCCTTGCATAAGGGTGGCATCGAGTGTCACATGCTCGACCGTGCCCTCAACGCCTTGCGCATGAATCCCGTCCCCGCCGATGTGCGCCAACTAATGTATAAGGTGAAGAAAGCACAAGGTGTGGATATCACCCGTATCTTCTGCGGCCTTAACGACGTGCGTAACATCATCCCCTCCATCCAATGGGCCAACGAGGCAGGCATGATCTCGCAAGCCGCCATGAGTATCACCTATTCGCAGGTGCATACCGCCGAGTATTATATGAAAATTGCCGACCAGCTCATCGCGGCTGGTGCCAAAGAGATCGCCCTCAAGGACATGGCTGGCGTGGGCCGTCCGGTCAGCTTGGGACGTATCGTCGAACATATCAAGAAACAACACCCTGAAATCAAGGTGCAATATCACGGCCACACTACCCCGGGCCTCTCCATGGCCTCTATGCTTGAGGTCTGTAAGGCTGGTTGCGACTATGTCGATGTGGCCATGGAACCGCTCTCCTGGGGTACGGTCCATCCCGATGTCATCAGCGTGCAAGCCATGCTGAAAGATGCCGGTTTCCTCGTGAAGGACATCGACATGAAGACCTATATGGCCGCCCGAAGCATGACGCAAAGCTTCATTGATGACTTCCTCGGTTACTGGATCGACCCGCGTAACCGTTACATCAACTCGCTGCTGCTGGGCTGCGGCCTTCCAGGTGGCATGATGGGTTCCCTCATGGCTGACCTTAAGCCGGTACATGCCGCTATCAACATGAACCGCAAGAAAGAAGGTTTGCCGGAACTCACCGAGGACGAGATGCTGGTTGAACTGTTCCAAGAGGTGCAGGATATCTGGCCTAAACTCGGCAACCCGCCTTTGGTCACCCCGTTCAGCCAATATACCAAGAACATCGCCTTGATGAACCTCTTCGCACTCAGCAAAGGTGAGCCTCGTTATGAGAATTCCATCGACCCGGCGGCTTGGGATATGATCCTGGGCAAGGCTGGTAAGCTGCCTGGCACCCTCGCCCCTGAGATTGTGGAACTCGCCAAGAAGAAAGGCTTGAAGTTTTTCACCGGGAACCCGCAGGATAACTATCCTAACGCCTTGCCGCATTTTATCGAGGAGATGAAGAAAGAGGGCTGGGACCGTGGCCAGGATGACGAAGAGCTGTTCGAGTTTGCCATGCATGAAAAACAATATCGTGAGTACAAGTCGGGCGAGGCCAAACGCCGTTTCAACCAAGAACTGGAAGCCAAGATGAAGGCGAAGTTTGAAAAGGCTGGCGGTGAAGCCAAAATCCCGGATCTTCGCGCCTTGCGCCATCCCAATGCTGAGCCAGTCATCGCTCCCGTCAGCGGTGTCGTGATGTGGGAAGTCGATTTCGATGACAAGAGCATCGCTCCCGCTCCAGGCAAGGTCTATAAGGAAGGTGATATTTTATGCGCCATCAACAGCGATCATGGCATGGAAGTTGTTTACGCCCTGTGGCCCGGAAAAATTGTCGAGGCAACCGCCCAACAAGGCAAACGGGTCGCCAAAGGTGACATTATTGCGTTCATTGAAAAATAATCCTAATTCAATAATTGTTTAATTAAAATCAAATCAAAAATGAAAAAATTAGCTTTAGTTCTCGCAATCGTTTTTGCAGGTTTCATGTCAGCTAACGCCCAAGTTTGGGTTGGTGGCGGTGTCGGTGCCCGTGCTGAAAAGGGTTTAACCACTTTTGAAATCGCTCCGGAAATTGGTTACATGATTCCGAACACATCTTTGACCCTCGCTCTTGGTGCTGACTATGCTTTTGCCAAAGCTGGTGGTATTTCTACTAACGCATTGGTCCTTGAACCCTACATCCGTTATGTGGGTGGTACTATCGGTCACAAGTTCTCTTTGTTTGTTGACCTTACTGGTGACTTCGGTCTGTTGGATGCCAAAGGTGCATACGGCGTTTTCCTCCGCCCCGGTATTGCTTGGCAGGCTACTGAGAAATTCACCGCTGCTTTCCGTTTCGGATATCTCGGATTTGACCATGGCTTCGAGAGTGATCCTATCTTTCAATCCGGCAACGGTTTTGTCATGAAATGTGACCTCGCCGCTCCGTCAATTAGACTGTATTACACCCTGTAATTCAGCTTTATATCAAATAATCTATAGAGACGCAATGCATTGCGTCTCTATTTTTTTTATTTTTGTCCCAAATCATTGATCCATGAAACGCATCATCATCCTTCTTGTATTGGCCTTCGCCTCCATCAATCTGTCTGCTCAAGTCCTCCCCACCTGGGAATCCATCAACCAACGGGGTTACCCGCAGTGGTTTTCTGATGCCAAATTGGGCATCTTCATCCATTGGGGTGTTTATTCGGTGCCTGCCTTCGCCAGCAAAGAAGGCTATGCCGAATGGTATTACCGAGGCCTGATGACCAACGATGACCGCCAGGCGTTTCAGGAACGCATCTATGGCAAGGACTTCCGTTATGAGGATTTCGTCCCGATGTGGAAAGCTGAGCTTTGGAATCCTGAAGAATGGGCGGAACTGTTCAAGAAGTCCGGCGCGAAATATGTATTGCTTGTATCCAAGCATCACGATGGCTATTGCTTGTGGCCGAGCCAATATGCGCCAGGTTGGAACTCCGTGGAGACCGGCCCCCGTCGCGACATCTGCGGCGAACTCACCGAGGCGGTGCGTAACAAGGGCTTGAAGATGGGTTTCTATTATTCTCTTCCGGAATGGAAGAGCGATATTCACCGCTGGTATGTTGATCCTGACGATTCCATTGCTACTTACGTTGACACGCACATGATTCCCCAGCTTAAAGAGTTGGTCACGACCTATAAGCCTACGGTGCTTTTCACCGATGGGGAATGGCGAAACAGCGCGGAGCAGTGGCACGCCACGGAGCTGATTTCATGGTATTATAACACAGTGGGAGAGGAGGCTATCGTCAACGACCGTTGGGGCAACGGGCAGCAACATGGCTTCCGCACGCCTGAATACAGTGCGGGTATCACCCTCACCGACCGTCCCTGGGCGGAATGCCGGGGCTTGGGACGCTCCTTCGGCCTCAACCGTAACGAGCCTTTGGAGAATTACTTGACCTCTGACGAACTGATTCGCCATTTCTGCGTGCTGGTAGCTGCTGGCGGTGGCATGACACTCAATGTGGGTCCCGCTGCCGATGGTAAAATCCCGCTGCTGCAACAAGAACGCCTGGTCGATCTTGGCAGATGGCTCGATATCAACGGCGAAGCCATCTATGGAACCCTCCCCTACAAAAAGTTTTATGAAATGAAAATGGTGACTGTCTCGCGAAGCGATGCAAAAATCGATTTCGACTGGAAACGTAACGCTCCGGACCCTGCCATCAGCTGCGACCATTTCCAAGCGCATTGGCAAGGCGTCTTCTTCTGTCTGGAGGATAACTACACCTTCGAGATTGAAACTGATTTCCAGGCAAGGTTGCTGATTGATGACCAAGAGGTTATCGGGGACGCTCGAAAACTGCCTTTGGGCTCGATTCATCTTTCTGCTGGCCAGCATAAGATCTCAGTGTTTTATGTGGAAGACGATCTTGAGGCCAGCATCCATCTCTATTGGTCGTCAGAGAAGATGCCCAGACAAATCATGGAAGGTTTCCAAATGGGACCCAATCTGCCTACGCAAGGCTTGAAGGCATCCTATATCTGTGAACAACCCCGTGTGTGCTATACCCAAAAGAACGGTAACTTGTATGCCATCGCATTGGACTACCCTCAGGACTCGTTGGTGTTGCAGCTCGATCAACCAGACCCGGCGATGAAAGTGAAACTCTTAGGCACTGTCAAAGATCTCCCCTGGGAGTATCGTGACGGAAAACTGATTATCCGGACCTCTGATTTGAAATACCAGGATCTTACCTCATCCGCCGCTTGGGTGTTTAAACTTAGTCGTTCGGGACTTTGAAAAAGATAACCTCAGTCAGCTTGCTTGATTTGTTGAGCAGGCGCTTGAGATAAAGACGTTGGTCTTCCTGTGCGAACTTGAAATGGACACGGTCTCCTTTAGGGATGCACTTCAACGATTTCCTGCGGCTAAAACTGGTTTGGTATTCGTAATCTTTGGTCTTTAAAAACAGGAATTTGCTTTTCCCTTTCAGGATGCTGTTGTTATAGCCGTCGAAAAAAGAGGGATTCCCCCATTTCCCCACGAACACCTCTGGATGCTTGAGGTCGTGTACCACCACGTCAAAGGTGATGCTCGAGTGAGGGACGATTTCCACAATTTTCTGTTCCACGATGTCTTGGGTCTCTTGTTTTACCACTTCAAGATAAAGCCAGCGGTAGGGATTCTCCTCGCGCTCCCAGATGGGGGTCAGATGCAGTGTCACGTAGGTGGAATCGGTCAGCATGGCGCTGTATTCGCCTTGCATCGTCGTATAGAGCTGCATGACATCGTTGGTGGTGTATGCTGCGGGTTTTTGGGCAATGCCCTGTAAAGTGGCAAGGAAAACAAAAAGGAGAAGGATTGGATGTTTCATGACATGGTGATTTAGAAAGTGAGGGTCAGACCGAGGGATGGAAGAATGGGCAGCTGGTTCACAACTTCGCTGGTGATGATGTCCACATAAAAGACATTGGCGCGGTTATACACGTTGGTCAAGCTGAAGTCAGCCTCCAAAGAGGTGTGCTCGCTGAAGAAAAACCGACGTTTGATGTCGAGGTCCAGACGATGGTAGGCAGGAAGACGGCCTTTGTTAAGATCTCCGTACAGCACGCCTATCTCACCATTGGTGGTGGTGTAGTCGAAGTTGATGCCGTCCTGGAATGACAGGAACTCATAATAACCTTGGATCTTCGTGAAGGGGAATCCTGTGCCGAAGTTCCATCGTCCGCTGAATTCCCATTGCCGTTGGTCACCTGCCGTATAAGTCAGGATGACGTTGACATTGTGCCGACGGTCGAAATGGGGCTGGTACGAAACCATATTAATCTCGCCGGTGCTGTTGTTGTATTTCTCGTAGTTCCTGTTGACGAACCCTAACGCATACACGGTCCACAAATACCAGTTTTTGTTCTCATATTTCAAAGAGAGGTCAAACCCGTATGCATCGCCTGATTCCAACATGAAGTCCTTCTTTATCAATTCGTTGACCGTAGCGTTGTCTTCGTTGTCAGGATACATCTTGTTACGGTTGAGGTTGGTTAGCTGGATGAATTGTTTCCAGTAGCTCTCCAGATTCATGGTCATGTTGTCGGTGACATCAAACTCCACGCCTAACACATAATGGTTGGCTTTCTGAAGGCTGGTTTTAATCCTCCTGTCATCGAATTGTTTCGGGACGTTGGTGACTCCCGACAAGAAGCCGTAGAACAGGTTGACGACATCGCGGTCGGAGGTGGCTGCCACAAAGTCTTGCGTATAACGTCCTGCCGCTCCTTTGAAACGCAGTCTGTCATTGGCATTATACTTGAAAGCGACACGGGGCTCCAATGAAGGCGCACTGAAAGCGGGGTAGTATTGGAAACGCAGACTCGGCTCAAACAGGAAATTGCCGAACACCATCTTGTATTTGGCAAAGGCGCCAATCTCCGTGGAGTAATTGGTCTCCTCGATGCGATAGTGTCCGTAGTTGCTGTAAGTCAGATAGTCTGTTGAGAATCCGAGGACCTCAATACCATATTTTAAGGTGTTCTTTCCGAGGAAATAGTTGAAGTTAAACCCCATGTTGAAGCCATCGATTTTGCTGTAGCGGTCGGAGCTGTTGTGCTCTTTCATGCGCCCGATGTAACTCGAATAGGCGATGTTTCCTTCCACCATTACGGGTGCTTTGCCAGGGATAATCAAGAAGTTGGCCCCCGCGCCCCAGGAGTTCCAGCTGAAGTCAGACAACGCCTTGTAGTTGTTCACTTGGTCGTTGAAGGAGAATCCGAACACGTTGACTTTAGAGCCATTCGGGGCGTTGATGGAGACTTTGCTGTAGAGGTCTGAATAATTGAACGGCAAACCGTCCTTGTTGGCATATTGATAAAGGAGTTTGCTGGTCTTTTCGAGATAGGAGTGTTTGGCGGATAACACGAACGTAACTGCGGCGTCGTTGTTGGTCTTTGCTTTCACGATGGGTCCTTCAAGTGTCAGCTTGGCTCCGAAGCAGCTGGCGCCCAGCTTGCCGCCCCAGCGTTTTTTGTTGCCGTCGCGGGTGGTGATGTCCATCACGGAGGAGATGCGTCCGCCGTATTCCGCTCCGAATCCTCCGGTATATACCTCGGCGTTGCGGATGATGTCGGTGTCGAAGACGGAGAAGAGGCCGATGGAGTGGAAGGGATTATAGACAACCATGCCGTCGAGCAGTACCTTGTTTTGGATTGGTGAGCCGCCACGGATATAAAGCTGTCCGCCTTGGTCACCGGTGAAGATGACACCTGGCACCACTTGAAGGTATTGGGCAAGGTCGGCCTGGCCTCCCACACTGGGAATTCGGTTGATGGTTCGTGGCGTCACGGTAATCACAGAGGTCTTGGTCTCTGTCCGGGCCTCTATCTTGTCAGCCGTGATGCTCACAGTCTCCAACGTGGTGTGAGTTTCCTTCAGCGTGTATTTCTTGTTGATGGACTGTCCCTTGGAGAGGGTGATGTTATCGGTAAGGGTGTCGTATCCGATACAGGTGACAACCAACACGTATTTGCCGTCGGGGATGCGGGTGATGTTGAAATAGCCGTTCTCGTTCGTCGAGCAGCCCAGCGTGGTTCCTTTGAGAAAGACATTGGAAAACATCACCGGCTCGCCGGTGGATTCTTCATAAACGAATCCTTTGATGTCGTTGTTTTGGGCGATGGCAAATGTAGTGGCTCCAAATAGCGTGAAGAGCAGTAGTAAGCGATAAATGAGTGTTCTTTGCATAATTGCTAAATAAAATGAATCTGCAAAGATACAAAAAAGATTTGGCACTCACGCAAAAAAATCAATATCGTATCACGGATAACTCGGAGACGGCACAGCTCAGCTCGATGAGGATCTGGTGTTGTCCTTGTCCAAATCCCGGTGTCTGCCAAAGGCCACGTTCTTTTTTCTCGAATCCCTGGAAGTCCTTCTCGGTGATGGCTGACTTGACATAGATTTGGCAGTCGAGGCTGGCGGGCACTTTGATGTCGATGTCGGAAGCTCCAGTATTGATAACGAGTTTGGTGTCGCAGTCATGGTCGCCTAACCGGAGGTCAAGGTCACAGGCTCCTCCGTTAATCTCGATAGATCCCATGCGGTAGGGTGAGAAATCCAATTCGGCATCCGCGGCGCCCATATCTAAGTTGAAATCCCAAACAGGCTGTGTGCATAGCGACAACCTGAGGTCGTTTTCATTGCTTTTCTTGTTTTTTTTGATATGACCTTTCCCGCTAAGATAGATGGAGGTCATGTCATCACCCCGTTCGCTCCTGAAGCTGTATTTCACGAAGTTACTCTCGATATCTGCTTTGACGAGTTCGGCACAGGGCGCGCCTAAGCTGAGGTCACCCGCGCCAAAATCGATGTCGATGCTGGCCCTGCTGACCTCGTTGAACGGCTCGGAGAAATGTTGTGTGCCAGCAGACTCCCAGTCCTGGTCGTCGTCCTCGTCGTCATCGAGGTCCTGGTCATCGTCATCCCAGTCCCAGACCGATGTGTGCCTGTTGAAGAAACGGGTGATGGCGTTGCCCTGGTAGTGCCGGTTTTCAGCGTGATACAGTAAACATCCTGCGCCAAGGGCGGCCAACAAGATGGCTGATTTCACATATTCATTCAAAGGGAGTATGGCGATGCCGCAGATGATTAATGCCATCGGCCAGAGTCTCCAAAAGATAGACCAATGGAATTCAAAGACGTGAAGAGTGGCTAACAAGGCGATGACTCCTGTGAAAAGAACCAGGATGCCTATGAATAAATTCTTACTTTTCATTTTTCTTGCTGTTTATTGGGATGATGAGAACAAGTCCAAGGATGATGAGAAGGATGGGCCAGGCGGTGTGCCAGTTGATTTCGGGGATGTAACGTCCCACCAAGAACAACACGCCGAGGCCAATGAGAACCAAGCCCGCGACCATGTTTCCATTTCTTGTTTTAGGGTCAGGGCTCCCTTCGGTGTTGACGATTTGGTCTATCGTGCCCTCGGCCGTCGCATAGCTCTTCTTGGAAGGCATGACGACCCAAAGGATGAGGTAGATCAGCAGTCCGGAACCACCGAAGACGAACATCAGGAAGAACAAGACCCGCCAAAAGGCAGGATCCATGTCGAAATAGTTGCCTAATCCGGCGCAGACACCCCCGATGGCTTTGCTGCGGAGGTCTCTTTCAAGTCGTTTGTTGTTGCTCATAGTCGCTATTTTTCTATATAAAACGTAAAAACCGCAAAATAGTTACACGAAAAGTTTATTTTATTCAAAATTTATTCCAAAAAGTGCTGTTTTTTTTATTCTGAATCGAAAAATTGTTTGTTCGTGCGGCAATTATTCCTATCTTTGTACGTTGGCATTTAAAGAATGTAGTATCATAACACATAAAATTACAGAATGGAGAAATTATTGTTACTCGGAGATGAGGCCATTGCTCAAGGCTTCATCGATGCAGGAGGCAGTGCCATCAACAGCTATCCAGGCACGCCCTCGACACAAATCACGGAATATGTTATGAAATCGAAACAGGCCAAGGAACTCGGTGTCCGCGCCAACTGGTGCGCCAACGAGAAGACGGCTCTCGAGGCATCCATCGGTGTGGCTTACGCTGGTAAGCGCGCTATGACCTGCATGAAACATGTGGGCTTGAATGTCTGCGGCGACCCGTTCATGAACGCGGCCATCATCGGCACCAAAGGCGTCCTCGTCGTGGTGGCCGATGACCCCAGCATGTTCTCTTCTCAAGACGAGCAAGACAGCCGCTTCTATGGTCACTGGGCAATGATCCCCATGCTGGAGCCCTCCAACCAACAAGAGGCTTACGATATGGTTCATTTCGGTTTCGAACTTAGCGAGAGCCTGGGCACCCCGGTGCTCTACCGCATCCCCACCCGTCTGGCTCACAGCCGCGCTGGCGTGGTGCGTAAACCCGTCCGCAAACAGAACGAACTCACTGAACCCGCTGACGCTAAGTCGTTCGTCCTCCTCCCAGCCAACGCCAAAAGACTCTATAGAGAGCTGATCGACAAACAACCGGCGTTTACTAAGGCTTCGGAGACCTCGGGCTACAACAAATTCATCGAAGGCGAAAACAAAAAGCTGGGCATCATCACCACTGGCATCGCCTATAACTACCTGATGGAGAACTTCCCCGGTGGCAAATGCCCTTATCCCGTGGTGAAGATCACCCAGTATCCGCTGCCATACAACATGATTAACAAACTGTATGAGGAAGTGGATGAGATCCTGGTGCTTGAAGACGGACAGCCCTTTGTGGAAGAACATATCAAAGGTTTCCTTGGCAAAGGCAAGAAAGTCATGGGTCGTCTCGATGAGACCATCCGCCGCGATGGCGAGCTGAATGCCGAAAAAGTGGCCAAAGCCCTTGGCATGAAAGCCCAAGCTGAATTCAGCATCCCCGATGTGGTCACCGCCCGTCCGCCCGCGCTGTGCCAAGGCTGCCCGCACTTCGACAGCTATACCGCCCTCAACGAGGTGATGGCTAACCATAAAGGTGGCAAGGTGTTCGGCGACATCGGTTGCTATACCTTGGGCTTCAATATGGGTGCTATCCAAACCACGGTCTGTATGGGTGCCTCCATCACCATGGCTAAAGGAGCCAGCGAAGTGGGTATCTTCCCGGCTGTGGCAGTCATCGGCGACGGCACCTTCGGACATAGTGGCATGACAGGACTGCTCGACTGCGTCAACGAAAAAGCTAACGTGGTGGTCATGATCCTCGATAACGACATCACCGCCATGACAGGTGGCCAGCCTTCCTCAGCCAACAACAAGATCCGCAAGATCTGCGAAGGCCTCGGCGTCGAACCTGAACATATCCGCGACATCATCCCGCTACCGAAACACCATGAGGAAAACGTCCGCGTCATCGAAGAGGAGGTGAACTATAACGGCGTCTCGGTCATCATCCCGCACCGTACCTGTATCGTCGAATTGAAAAAACATTTGAAAAAATAATAACCCGTAGAGACGTCATACCATGGCGTCTCCCTCAAAATCGAAATAAAAATGAAAAAAGATATCGTATTATGCGGCGTTGGCGGTGATGGCATTGTCTCTGTGGCCAAAATCATCTCGGATGCTGCCTTGAATATGGGCCTGAACCTGAAACAGTCTGAGATCCATGGCATGTCACAACGCGGTGGATCGGTGTTCTCTCACCTGCGTCTCTCCAGCGAGGAGATTTTCGCTGACGTCATCCCCGAAGGTCATGCCGACATCATCCTCTCCAGCGAACCTATGGAAGCCCTCCGCTATCTGCCCTGGCTCGCTAAAGACGGCTGGATCATCACCAACAACGAGCCTTTCGTCAATATCCAGAACTATCCCGATATGGAGAAAGTCAACGCCGAACTGGGAAAAATCAAGAACCTGGTGAGCTTCAACGCGACCGAAATCGCCAAAGCCATCAAAGCGCGTCCCAATATGGTGCTCCTCGGTGCTACCGTGCCTTATCTCGACATCGAACTGGGCAAGGTCGAAGAGGCTATCAGCCATATCTTCGGCAATAAGGGCGCCGAAGTGGTCGAACAAAACATGCAGGCACTCCACGCTGGCTACGAACAAGCCAAGAAATAATATTTTTGACTTTTTGACGTTATAAGAGGGTGAGTCTTTTTTCACCCTCTTTTTTGTTTTTTGCTTATGAATTGGAAACGAATTAATTGGAGAAGAGTGTTTCTCTTCCTTGTCCTTCCCATTTTGATCATCATCCTGTTGTTGGTCTATCTCTGCCGTTCTTGCGACCATCGCGGCGAACCGGGTTATCCTGAGAATAACGATACGCTGACCCAAGGTGAGCCTACCTATTTTTATGGAATCTGTATCGACTCGCTTTATGTGGAAGAAGGACAGGTGGAGCCAAATCAGTTTCTTTCCTCGCTTTTCGCTTCCAAAGGCATCAGCTCGACCGTTGTTGACCATATCGCCAGACATCATCAAGAGGTGTTCGACGTGAGCAAGATCCGCGCGGGTAACCGTTATTATTTCCTCTGCACCAACGACACGTTGGAGACACCGCTTTTCTGGATTTACGAGATCGACCGAAGGAACTACGCATTGTTCAGCTTGACCGACTCGTTGACGGCATGGCGTTTCCAAAAAGAGATGGAGGTCAAGATGGCCAGAACTTCAGGAACCATCAAGTCCTCCCTATGGAATGCCGTCATCGAGAACGGAGGTGATGCCAGCCTCGCGGTGAATCTGTCGGATGTGTATGCGTGGACCATCGACTTCTTCGGCATTCAGGAAGGGGATGCTTTCGATGTGGTGTATGACCGCCAATATATCGACGGCAATCCGGTGGGTATGGGATCCGTGGCCTATTGTAACTTCGTCCATGCGGGCGACACCATCCGGGCCATCGCCTACGAGCAAGATGGCATGATGGGTTATTACAACGAGAAAGGGGAGAACCTGAGAAAGGCTTTCCTGAAGGCTCCCCTGAACTATCGACGTATCAGTTCCACCTTCTCCAACAGCCGTTTCCATCCTGTCTTTAAGTATTATCGTCCTCATCATGGTGTGGATTATGCAGCACCTGCTGGCACTCCCGTGAGCAGCATCGGTGATGGCGTGGTCATCAAGAAAGCCTATCAAGCCAGAGGAGCAGGTTATTATCTCAAGATTCGTCACAACGACACCTATACCACCAGCTATATGCACTTGAAAGGTTATGCCAAAGGCATCGCCGAGGGTGTCAGGGTAAAACAAGGACAGGTGATTGGCTATGTGGGGAGCACTGGCGCCTCCACAGGACCGCATCTCGATTTCCGTGTCTTTAAAAACGGGACTCCGGTTGACCCCTTGAAACTGGAATCCCCGCCTGCAAACCCGATCAAGGCTGCCGACAGGGAACAGTTTCAAAAAGTAGCTGACTATTGGATGAGGGTGATGCGCGAACCCGGAATCCCCGAGATGTATCAAGAGGAAGCTCCTGTGGCTGACTCGCTGGCCGTGTCAGGTTCCGACTCGCTGACCGACTGAATGGGAGCCAGGAATTTCCGTTTTTTCTTGACTTTGATAGGGGCGATGATGAGCACCATCAACACCTCCAAAGCGTATTTCACCCATGGATGGATGCCTGACGTCCATAACTGAAAACCGATAAGCAGGATAGAGGCACTGACAAAGATGGCTTTGCCATAAACCTTTTTCCGGAAAATCTGGATTAAGCTGAACACCAGCATCCCCGAAAGCAAAAACTCGACAATCAGGTAGAGGAAGTCCTTGTTCCTGCTTTCAACGACTGTCTCGTTGAAATAATAGGAGTCGATGGAGTAGTGGTACAACACCAATGTCATGATTTCATAGATGAACAACATGCCATAATAGGTGATGGCAAAGGTGGCAGCCAACTTCATCGCCAAGGTGAGCTCGGGCTTCAGGTCAAAGATCTTGCTTTCGGGTGCCATGGTGACTTATTCAGGTTGATTGGATTGATTTCTCATGAATTCTATCTGCTTGAAGAACAGATAATAGATAAGGATGAACATCACTGTTGACAGGAACTCGTTGAAGAACGGGTTCTGTGGCAGCTTCGAGTAAACAAACGCAACCTCGGCTATCAGAATGAGCAGCTGAGAGATGCTGTAGATGTGGAACCCCATCCGGTCAAGTCGAAACATCCTGAGTACACCGGCTAAAGAACCCGCATAGAGAATGGCTAACAGCAGATAATAATAAGGATTGACCGATAGCTGGACCGTTAGGTTTTCAGTCACCATCTCAACCATAGCAGGGTCGAGCATGGGCATATAGCTCTCTAACAGATCCTCCATCTGGTTGGTCTCCACCATCTGCCTCATGGCAGGCATGAGGATAAAGATGAAGAGGGAGGAGACAATCTGGTAGATGGCGTTGAGAAGCGACAGCACCAACAGGATGGTCATCCCTACAGGTCGTTTCACTTGGGGTTCAATTTCGTTCATGGCCGGGTGTCAAGTCATTTGTTTTTCAACAGGTCGAAAGCGAGCGGGTAGTCTTGGATGAACTTCACGCTCTTGGCGATCTCAGTGTACATCACCTTGTCCACACGGACAAACTCGACGACTTTGCGGTATTCGGCGATGAACTTCTCGATGGTCTCTGACGACTTCAGCGGGCGGCGGAACTCCAGAGCCTGGGCGGCGTTGAGTAGCTCGATGGCCAGAACACGTTCCAGATTCTCAGCCACTCTCAGGGCTTTGGTGGCGGCATTGGCACCCATGCTCACATGGTCTTCCTGACCTTGTGATGACTCAATGCTGTCAACTGAGGCGGGTGTGCAGAGTTGTTTGCTTTGGCTGACAATGGCGGCGGCGGCATATTGGGGAATCATGAAACCGGAGTTGAGTCCTGGCTCAGCGACGAGGAATGAAGGCAGGTCGCGCTTGCCGCTGATGAGCTGATATACACGGCGCTCACTGATGTTGCCCAACTCGGCCAGGGCGATGGCGAGGAAGTCAAGGGTGATGGCCAAAGGCTGTCCGTGGAAGTTGCCGGCGGAAATCACGAGGTCTTCATCAGGGAAGATCGTCGGATTGTCAGTGACGGCGTTGATTTCTTCGCTGAATACAGAGGCTACATAGTCGATGGCATCCTTGGAGGCACCATGGACCTGTGGCATGCAACGGAAGGAATAGGGGTCTTGCACGTGTTTCTTCTCACGGCTGATAAGCTGACTCCCCTGGGTGAACTCGCGGACACGTTTAGCGGTCACAATCTGGCCGTTGTGATGGCGGATCTGATGAACCTGGTCGAAGAAAGGCTCGATACGTCCGTCAAAAGCTTCAAGAGAGACACATCCGATTAAGTCGGCAAGGTAGCTCAAGCGGAAGGCCTTCAACAATACGTATGTGCCGTAGCTGCTCATGAACTGCGTGCCGTTGAGCAAGGCAAGACCTTCTTTCGACTGGAGGGTGATGGGCTCCCAGCCAAACTTGTCGAGGATCTGCTGCGCAGGGACGATCTTGCCCTTGTAGTGGACCTCGCCCAAACCCAGCAAAGGAAGCATCAGGTTGGCCAAAGGAGCCAAGTCGCCCGAGGCGCCCAGGGACCCTTGGTTGTACACTACCGGCAACACACCGTTATTGAAGAAGTCAATCAGACGCTGAACGGTGATGACCTGCACACCGGAGTTGCCATAGCTGAGGCTTTGTACCTTCAGCAAGAGCATCAAACGGATGATCTCTTCGGGAACCATCTCGCCCGTGCCACAGGCGTGTGACATGACGAGGTTCTTCTGTAAGGTGCTGAGGTCTTCTTTCGAGATACTGTGGTCGCACAAGGAGCCGAATCCTGTGGTGACACCGTAGATGGGCTTCTCTGGATTTTCCATTTTCTTGTCGAGATAGTCGCGGCAATGCTGAATGCGTTGGATGGCCTCGTCCGACAAGGCGAGCTTGTAGTTTTGAGTAAGTATGGTGTTTACTTGTTTAAAAGTCAGCTCTTTAGGACTGATTTGATGAACTTTCATGGGGGTTGTTTGTTGATTTTATTATTGGTTTATTTGTTGAATTGTTGCTACTAATTGATTGGCGGCGACAGTTTCCTGACGGCCTTCTTTCATGAATTTGACCGTGAATTTCTGTTCAGCCACCTCCTGCTCGCCGGCGATGACGACGACGGGGATGCCGCGTTGGTCAGCGTATTTCATCTGTTTCTGAATCTTGGCGGCTTCGGGATAGATCTCTGCGTTGATGCCGTGCTGGCGTACCTGATTGAGGTATCTCAGACTGTATCGTTCTTCGTTCTTTCCGAAATTCAAGAAGATGACTTGGGTGCTTTCCGACATGGTCTCCGGGAAGAGGTTAAGGCCTTCCAGCACGTCATAGATACGGTCGGCACCAAAGCTGATGCCTACACCCGACACATTGGGCAATCCGAAGATGCCAGTCAAGTTGTCATAACGGCCACCGCCTGAGATGCTGCCCATGGGGAAGTCTTTGGCTTTCACCTCGAAGATGGCGCCTGTATAGTAGTTCAGGCCACGGGCTAAGGTGAGGTCAAGCTCGGTTTCGATGCCTAAAGCCATGTCATCGATATAGTCGAAGAGGATGGTCAGCTCCTCAATGCCTTTCTGCCCGACTTCGTTGTCGAGAAGAGGTTTGAGCTGCTGAAGCTTCTCTCGGGTGTCGCCTTTCATGAAGAGGATGGGCTGCAGTTTGTCGATGGCTTCGGCTTCCAGTCCTCGTTCCGCAAGCTCGGCATTGACGGCATCGATGCCAATCTTGTCCAGCTTGTCGATGGCCACCGTGATGTCAACCAAGGCATCTGGCTTGCCAATATATTCGGCGATGCCAGCCAGGATCTTGCGATTGTTGATCTTCAGCACTACGTTGATCTTCAGGTCGTGGAACACGTCGTTGACGATGTTGACCAGCTCCGCCTCATTGAGGAGTGAGTTGCTGCCGATGATGTCAACATCACATTGGCAGAACTCACGGTACCTGCCTTTCTGAGGACGGTCGGCGCGCCATACGGGCTGGATCTGGTAACGCTTGAACGGAAAAGCGATCTGGTCGCGGTACATCGTGACAAAACGGGCAAAAGGCACCGTCAAGTCGTAACGAAGGCCTTTCTCCGTGATCTTGTTCGCCAGTTTCAGGGATTCAAAAGGCTCGCCGTTTTGTTCCACACCGGACATGAAATCGCCAGAGTTCAGAATACGGAATAAGAGTTTGTCGCCTTCTTCACCATATTTGCCAAGCAGCGTGCTGAGGTTCTCCATCGAGGGGGTCTCAATGGGTAGAAAACCGTATCGTTTGAAAACGGTTTTGATGGTGTCGAAGATATAGTTGCGGCGCACCATGACTTCAGGCAGGAAGTCTCGTGTGCCTTTCGGGATCGAGGGTTTTTGTGCCATGTTTTGTTTGGGTTGTTATTTCAGTTCAAAAGTTTCACCGGGTTCAGGGATGACGATGTTATCCCAGCCTTCTTTTCTCAACACACGTTTGTAATATTGCAAGGCTTCCTTTTCGCCATGAACCAGGAAGGTCTTCTTGATTTTCGAGGGCTCCTGGCATTTCAGATAATCCACCAACTCGTGATAGTCGCCGTGTCCGCTGAATGCATCAATGGAGTAAATGTCGGCGGCGACAGTGTGTTCGTTGCCGAAAATCGAGATGGTCTCGGGTTTGGGATCGGCCAGCAGTCGCGCGCCTAGGGTCTCGGGTGAACAGTAGCCAATGGCCAGAATCGTGTTCTTCGGATTGGAGATGCTGTTGGCGATATGATGCTTGATGCGGCCAGCCTCCATCATGCCTGAGGCAGAGATGATGATGCACGGGTCTTTGCGGGCGTTCAAGGCCTTCGACTGGTTGATGTCGCGGATAAACGTCAAACTGTTGAATCCGAACGGGTCAGGGTCATATTCAATCACGTTCTTCACCTCGTCGTTGAAAAGACCCAGATGCATACGGAAAATCTCAGTGGCGTTGACGGCCAAAGGACTGTCAACGAAAACCGGAATCTTCTCGGGAAGCTTGCCTTCGTTGTAGAAGTTGTTCAGCAGGTAAACAATCTCCTGTGTGCGACTCACCGCAAATGATGGGATGATTAGTTTACCTCTTTTTTCAACACATGTGTTGTATATTATATCTAATAATTGCTGTTCAGCGTTGGTTCTGTCGCTATGGAGCCGGTTGCCGTAGGTGCCTTCGGTGATGAGGTAGTCGCAATGCGGGAAGGGTTCCGGTGAGCGAAGCAGGTAGTTGTATTCGCGTCCGATGTCGCCCGTGTAGGCGATACGGGTCATGTCGCCTCCTTCGTCGATTTCCAGGATGGCGCATCCGCTGCCAAGGAGGTGCCCGGTGTTGTTGAATTTGACTTTAATGTTGTTGTCAAGATAGACATAGCGGTTGTAGGAGGCGCTGAGGAAGAGGTTCATGCAGTTTCGCGCGTCTTGTTCCGTATAGATGGGTTCCAAGGCGGGCAGTCCTTGTTTCCTGCGTTTTTTGTTGAACCACTCCATATCGTTCTCTTGGATGAATCCACTGTCGGGCAACATGATGTTGCACAAGTCGCGGGTGGCATCGGTGCAGACGACTTGGCCTCTGAATCCTAGTTTATAGAAATAGGGAATCAAACCGCAATGGTCAATATGAGCGTGGGTGAGGATGATGTAATCGACCTCTTTGGGATCTACCATGATGTTCCGGTTGGCGGCGTCGGTCTCCAACCCTTTCCCTTGAAACATACCGCAGTCGAGCAAGATTTTCTTCCCGTGATCCGTGATAATCAAGTGTTTGCTACCCGTCACTTCCTGCGCGGCACCAATAAACTTTATTTTCATGAAATGATTTCTTTAAGATGAACTTACAAAGATAGATAAAATACAAGTAAGTCTGTTATTCAACGATGATTTTCTTAATGAACTGTTTGTTTTCCTTGCGGACGAGGATCAGGTAAAGTCCTTTGCCGTAGGGTGACAGGTCGAGGGTGAAAACACAGTCTTGGACGGGCATTCTTAGAAGCTGTTGTCCAAGATGGTTGATGACACTGACTTCCATGTTTTGTTCGGCATGGAGGGTCACCTGTCCTGTCGTCGGATTCGGATAAAGGGTTAGTGCATCCGTGGCCTCTATGGTATTGGTGACATTGACCTCCAAGGTGTCGCTATAGCATACGGAACCGTTGTTATATTCTGCGGAGATGACGTAATAATAGTGGTCAGGCAGCACCTCCCCATCAAAATACTCGTAGTGATAGTTATACGGCACATTGACGAGATAGCCGATTTCGCTTAACGTGACAGCGTCTTTTCCTCTGAAAATGTGGTAGCGGTTCAGGGTCATGTTTACACTTTGGTCCTTTTCCCAAATCAGCCTGGTTCCGAAAGTGCCGTCCTCCCATTGGTAGAGTGCGGTGAAGTTCAGTGGCGGGATGCAAACGTCGTCGATGTCAACGTGAACGGGTCGTGTCATGGGGGAGAGAATGCCTTGGTAATAGGTGGCCACTTGATAGGTGTAGCTGCCGGGTTCGAGGTTCTGGTCTGTATAGGAAGTTTCAGTGATGCCTTCCGCAATCGGGATGCTGTCACGGTAAAGGGTGTAGCTCTCTGCGGGATTCGCTGGATTCCAGTTTAGGAGGATGTTGTTTTCTTCTGGGGTGGCTGTGAGGGTGGAGGGAGGGCAGACCACGGTGACGGTGATGGAGCCTGTCTCCGTGTAAGTGCCACTGTTGACCGTACAGGTGTAAACGGTGGTGATGGTGGGGTTGGCGGTGGGCGACATGATGTCGGTCTGGCTCAAACCCGTCGGAGGTGCCCATTGATAGGTGTAATAGCCATATCCGCCAGTGGTTTGAGCGTTCAGGACTGTGGAGGAACCTCTCGCGATGATGGAGGGCTCAGCCGTTATCGTGACGGAAAGGGGTGTTATTTCACCTCCTTCAATGACCTCGAGGGTGGCGATATAGGTGACCTTGTTGTATCCGAAGACGGTTAAGGTGGCTTGGCCGGGTTGTGTGAGGGCCTCAAACTCAATGTCGGCAGTGCCGTTGCTGATGAGGGCGGATCCAATGATCTCGTTGTTGAGCGTCAAAGTGGCTCTGGCACCGTCGCCGTCAGCGGCATTCACAGTAAAGCTGGTGGAGCCGATGGAGAGAATCGGGGCATGACTGACTCCCATGTCAGTGGGAACAGCGTTACGCAGCGTCAATGTGGGGTCACCGAAGAGGATCCAGCACATATAGGTACCCATCGCTGATGAGTTGTTGGTGCCGTACTGGTCGATAATCTTCATGTTGCCATCGAAAGAGATGCCGCCCAGCGTGCGTTTGATGTTGTTGTCATGGCTCTCCACGAGGATATCCACCATCTCGTCTTGACCATACATTGGGGGAACCCAAGGTTGGTTGATATAGGAAAACATGCCACCGATGGCACCGGTAGGTTGATTGACATCATTGTTGTTGGTGGCTCTCAGCCAGGTCTCGGCAAAGCAGGGCTGATAATGGTCGTATTTGCCGTTCAGGCAGGCCACGGACCAAACGATGGGCCATTTGTTCACATTGGTCAAGGCATTGATATGGCTGTTGTTATAGTTGAACACACCCCAGCTGGTCTCAGAACCGTGGTTGCAGTAGTTGATGATGCTGAGTCCGTTGTTGATATGCTGACTTAATTGGGCCGCGCTGGAGTTGGCTCCTCCCGCGTTCTGGTAGTCGCGGTAGATCTCGGTGTAATGGTAGTTCAGCAGGTCGTTTTTGATGTTGTCGATATGCTGCCAGTCGTCTTCGCTGAAGTGACCGCCATTGCCTGCCTGGGTGGCCACTCCGCTTCCGTAGGTCAGCCAGGTGGCGTTGGCATCCAAATCTCTTTCGTAGGTCAGGACCTTGTTGACTTGTGAGGTGACATGGTCGAGGCTCTCGGCTGAAAAACGTCCCACAATGACATCGTTGTAGAAGTCGTTGCCAGCCAATTGCCCATACCAGTTGTCGGACCGCCCACTGTAGCCACCGTTATAAGCGTAATAGCCTTGGATTTGAGCGTTGTCGCCGACTAACAGAATGTGTGAGATGCTATTGTCGTTGTTATATTGCTGTTGGATATAGATTTTTAAGGCTTCGCTGTTGGCTCCGGATTCCGAAGTGCCTACCATGAGGGTAGGGATGCCAATCTGTCTCTTCCAGTTGACGTAAGGCTCCATGGCACTCATGAAGGCGTCGTGGCAGATGACGAGCAGTTTCCCGTTTTCGTTGACTGGGGTGTAGCGGTTTTGGGCGGCATGGTAGTTGAGGAAGTGGTTCTCGTACATGGCCTTGAAGTCAGGGTCGAGTTTCATCGTGTTGGATTTGCGGCTCAGCGTGTTTTGCCCTTTGCTGCCGTCACTGTACATCTCCACGGTGATGTCGTAATAAACACGCAGCGTTTTGCTGACCGGGTTGTAGGCGAAGGGATAGATCACCATGTTCTGTCCGCGGAAATCGCGCAGGATATAGGGCTCATAAAGCCCCACGCGTTCTTTGGGGAAGAAGGCGTTAGTGGAGTAGGCCTCTCCGTAGGTGTAAGGCACCTCATCGGGATTGATCTGGCGTGAGAAATCCCCTTTTGAAGGGGCGACTTCGAGGGTGAAATCCCTGTATTGGGCATCAATCACCCGGATGCCGTAATGTTGCTCGTCGCCAATCACCACTGGGATGGCGGTCATGGGGAGGTTGGGTTCGCCTGCCTGGGCGGTGCTTACCGCCTTGGGGAGGCTGATGACCCATTCACGGCCACGCGGAGTGCCGACCTCTATGGTATAGAATCCTGGCGTTTTCAGGTTGACTGTGATGGCTTCCTCTGAAGAAGCTAACAAAGCGGTTTGGAAACCGGAAGGCTCGTCGGTGGTAATGGGATTCCAGACTTGGCTGTATCCAGCAATGACCAGCATGACTAATAAAAAGGTGAGAATAGGTTTTTTCATGAGTTGATAAAGTTAGTAAATGATGCCGCAAAGATAATAAAAAACCTGCAAATAAAAAAGGGTCGCATCTCGCGACCCTTTTTCAATAATATAGGAGTTGATACTTACTTCACAACCACCTTCTGGATGCTGACTTGTTCGCCAGTTGTCAGATGAAGGAAGTAAACACCCTGGGTCATGCCGTTCACGTTGATCTGAGCAGCGCCTGTTGCAGTGCCCTGAGCCACTTGCTGACCCATGCCGTTGTACAGCACGTAGGTGAACTCGGTGTCGGCTCCATTAATATATAAGGTGCCATTGACCGGGTTAGGATAGATGCGGATGCCGCTTTCGAGTTTCTCAACGCCCCAGATCTCACCCACTTCGAAGCAAACTGCCTCAGCATTGCCTGACAGGTATTGAGCGATAACACAATACTCGGCGTTCTCGATGGGTTCCATATCGACAAATGAGTTTTCAGCCGTGCAACCAATCTGTTCACCGTTACGGAGGATGAGATAGTAAATGACATCTTCATTGTCCGTCCAGTTCATCATCAGAGCGAGGTTGGTGGTATCCTGAGTGTATTCCAGGTTGCTGACAGGTTCTGGAGTGGTAATGGTTTCACCACCGCAGTTCACGTCGAACTCAAAGTTATAGTTGGCATTAAGGTTGTTGCCAGTAGTGATGGGGGTGCCGTCTTCATAGCTGACGGTGAAGGAACACTCGTAGGAATAGGAACCATTTTGCCAGCCCAAGGTCACATGGACACCCGTGCCGATTTCACGCGTAATCGTGGCGTCGCTGCCGTCAGTGAAGGTCAAGTACTCAGTAGGAGTGCCGTCGCTGTAGGCAACCACCAGTTTATTGCCGTTCCAGCCGTCGCCGTAGGAGTCGCTGAGCACGAAAAGCACGGTGCAGGCATTCTTGATTACGCCTGTGCCAGTAGCGACAATCTCATTGTCGGCCACCAAGTTGAATTCGAAGTTCAGGGTCTCAGTGGAGGGGCAGGCTTCGTCAATCGTAATGTTGAACAAGGCGTTGCCATTGCCTAAAGCCTCGATGGTACCTAACTCAAAGGTGTCGTTGGCGAAGGTGATGTAATCGCTGGAGGAGGTGATGGTGACCACTGCGTTGGTGGCTTTGTAATGACCGATGTTCTTGAAGCTAGCAATCACGTTTTGTGATTCGCCCGGAACAAATCCGCCGATGCATTGGAAGTTGTCGAATTCCACGATAGGAGCACCCACCGTGATTTTGGCTTTGCTCGTCCATACGACATCGCCGCAGGTCATGGTGACATCGACTTGGATCTTGGTGCCGTCGGCCACGCCAGAGGCGATGGTGAAAGCGAATTCGTTTTCCAGGGTGACGGACTCGTCAGCGCCAAGGACGCCGAAGCTGCCCTCGCTGTCGGAGAAGGTGATGTTTTCATCTTCGCTGGTGAGGGTCACAGTGGTGATGCCAGTGGTAGGATCCACACCGACGTTCTTGAAGGTCATGCTCATCTGTTGTTCTTCATTGACAGGCACGTTACCAGGAGTGAATGCATCCAAAGAAATGTAAGGACCTTCAGCGGGAAGGACATCCAACGGGATGATTTCGGTGACTTTGTTGAAGCCCATCACGACAAGGTTAAGGGTCTCAATGGCATTCAGTGCCGGGAAGGTAAGAGAGGCAACGCCGTCAACGATCTTGGCAGAGGCGATGGGACCTTCAGCGTTCGAAAGGGTAGCAATGCCGTATGAAGTGTTGTCAGCGGAGACTTCGAGGCTCGACATGCCAATCATCAGCACGCCGGGGTTGATGCTCACATTCATGCTGACAGGGTTTTCGGTGCGGACCATGAGGGACGGGTCACCAAAGAGAATCCAAGTGTCGTGGGTGTCATAGCCAACGGAACCGGTCTTGTCGATGACATCCATGTTGCCGTTCAACGAAGCACCGGCCAAGGTGTGGTTGTAATGGTCGCTGCCATGCCATTCAGTGAGGATGTTCACCATCTCGTCCTGTCCGTACATAGGCGGCTGCCAAGGCTGTGACATCCAGGAGAACATACCACCGATAGCACCGGTGGGAACGCCCGTTGAGTTGTCGGTAGCACGCATCCAAGCTTCAGCGAAGCACTCGTTGCCATAGTTGAACTTGCCGTTCAAGCAGGCCACTGACCACACGATGGGCCATTTGTTGTCGTTGACCAAAGCGTTGACGTGGCTGGTGCTGTAGTTAGCCACACCCCAGCTCACCTCGGAACCATGGTTGCAGTAGTTGATAATGCCAATGCCTTCGTTGACCGTGGCGCTGATGGTAGCAGGAGAGGCGTCACCGCCGCTGCCGCCGTGGTGCTCGGTCACTTGGGTGTAAGTGTAGTGCATCAAAGTGTCGCGGATCAAGTCGATGTGCTGGTAGTCATACTCGCCATAGTGGCCGGGGCCGTCGTTTTTGTGACCAACGCCCATGCCTTTGTCAGCCCAAGTGATGTCATCCTGAAGGTCACGCTCGTAAGTGATGACCTTGGTGACATGGGTGTTCACGTGCGTGTCGTTCTGCACAGAGAAACGACCAATGAACACTTCAGGATAGTGGTCGTTGCCTTCCAACTGGGCAAACCAGTTGTCGGAACGTTCTTGGCCGATGGAGTGGGGCGTGATATGCTCATAGTCTCCAACAAACAAGACGTAAACCAAGTTGCGGGCAGGGTCGTGATAAACATTGGAGATGTAGCTCTTGATGGCGTTGTCGTTGTTGCCACCAGCCTCGGTCACGCTCACCATCGTGGTGGGACGACCGGATTGGTTCTTCCAGTCAACGAACTGCTGCATGCCTGCCATGAACTGGTCAGCGCAGATCACTAACATTTCACCGTCATCTTCAATGAAGGAATATTTGGAGGTGTTTTGTCCAAAGTTGATGAAACGACGGTCGTAGGCGGCTTTGAATTCAGGAGAGGTTTTCACGTTGTTGTCCTTGCGTGAAACCTTCTGGTTTTGGCCGTTTTCGCTAATTTTCTTCATTTCGATGGTGAGGCTTTCATAAACACGGAGGGTGTGGCTCACAGGGTTGTAAGCGAAGGGCTGCACCATGATGTTCTGGCCGCGGAATTCACGAAGGATGTAAGGTGATTCCAGATAGGCTTGGGTGGCAGGCCAGAAAGCGTTTTTCTGATACATAGCACCGTAGTTGTACGGCACATCGTCAGGGTTGATCTGACGGCTGATGTTACCCTTCGACGGAGCGATGTCCATGTTGGGATAGTCAGTGTATTGAGCGTCGATGACTTTCACAGCCATCTCGGCGTGGTCACCAATCAGCACCGGAATGGGCAAGGTGGGGAGATCAGGATTTCCCTCTAAAAGCATGGCGGCCATTCCCGGGGCGTTGACGATAAATTGTTCACCTCTTGGAGTCTGCACTCTGGTAGTGCTGTAGTCGTTCAGGCGGACGTTAACAATCACTTGGTCTTCTGAGCTGGACACCAATTTGGTGGTGGGGGCTTTTTGAGCGAAGCCGCTTCCAACCATCAGAAGAGCTAACAAAAATAACAGGCTTTTTTTCATTGATTAATGTTAGTTAATGAATTAAAAGGGGGGCGGAAATCATAACCACCCCCCATAGTTAGTATTATTCGATGGTAATCTTTTGGATGTCAGTCTGGTTGCCAGTGGTGATGCGGAGCACGTAGATGCCCTTGGCAAGGCCATTGACGTTGAGGTGCTTGATGCCAAAGGCATGGCCAGTGAGGATGCGTTGACCCATGTTGTTGAACAGGTCATATTGATAGTTGGCTTGGACGTTGATGTTCAACATGCCTTTAGCAGGGTTAGGATAAACCTGGAAGGTGGTGTTGTTTTCACCCACGCTGTTAAGATCCTGAACATCTGCGATCACCGTGGAAGGCATGGAGATCATGCCGTTGTCGTTGGTGGCGATGACGGTGTATTCGTAGGTGCCGTAAGCAGGAACGATTTCAGTGTAGAAGGTTTCAGAAACTCTTTCGATTTCTTCGCCATCACGCAAGATGATAAAGTTGGTGGCGTCGTCACTAGCCGTCCAGGTGAGGTTGACTTCCATGTCGTTCGGCATTGCTTCGAGGTTATAGACAGGAGCCAGGAACGTGATGATGTTGACTGGCGGGAATAAGATATCGTCAACCATAGCGCAGTCATCACCGTTGCTAACCGAGCTGTCCTTGATGTAGCTCCACTTGAAGGTGTGCTGACCAACTGTCACAGGTTGAGTGAACATGGTCCAATCCTGGACACCTGACCAGTTGCCTTTCTCTTGGTTATCCATGTAGAAATAGAACTTATCCCAACCTTGTTCAGATGACACTTTGTACATGAAGGTGAGGTCGCCAGCGGCAAGCACATCGACCGTCAGGGTCATGGAGCTTTCGGAGCTGTTAACGCCATTGTTGGAGGATTTGGCGCAATAGGTGCCCTTTGAACCGCCACTAACGATGGCCCAAGGATATTGTGGGCTCATAGTCCAGTTGCTGCCGAAGGTGCCTTCTTCAAAGTCTTCCATGATGGCACCGTAGGAGAGTACATAAACATCAGTGACTTGATAGAGACCGCTAGTGAATTCGTAAGCGACTTCGATAGTGGTGCCGGGTGCAACGGATTCAGCAATGGTGTAAGGAACATTCAGTTCGATGGAGGCATCAGGTTCAACAGTGTCCTCGAAAACGATGGGGTTCTCGGCAAAAGCCAAATCATTGGAACTGCTATAGACTTTCAGGTTGCCGCCATTGAAAGGAGCGCTACCGCCATTCTTCAGCGTGAAGACCAGGTTGTTCTCGCCATTCTCGATTTTTTCGCAGACAAGGACGGGGGCGTGGAGGGTGATGTTGATTTTGCTTTCCCAGGTGTCAGTGTCGTCAGTGACGCTGAGTAACAACAGGGCTTTGGTGTTGTCAGGAGCGTTTTCAGCAACAGCGAATTGGAAGCCTTCAATCGTGGCAGACTGATCGGGATTCAGGCTGGCGAGAGTACTTTCGTTAGCCAGAATGTCAACAAATTCGCATTCGGTAGTAAGGGTGGCGCTGAGGTTGCTGGCAGTCAGAGTACCAACGTTCTTCAAAGTGACAGCCAGGTCGATGGTCTCACCATAGTTGGCTTGTTCAGCGCTCATGGTATAGGAATCAACGGTCACGTAGGCACCCGTCATGGCGGCGGCAGGAACCACCGCGATGTAGGGCTGACGCTGAGGATGGGTCACAACAATCTTCACATCACCACCAGAGGTGATAGGAGTGATCGGGATGTTGGCAACTCCTTCTTCACCGATTTCACCAGCACCATAAAGGACGCCGTCCTTGCTGATACCCACGTAGGAACCTGGGGCAGCTTCCACAGTGTAAGTCTCCATTCCGATAGGAAGGGTGGGGAGGTGGTTGACATCGTTAGCGGCAGGGTTGATGTGGTAGGGGCAGACAGAACCGTCACCGAGGACATGGTAGGATTCCCAGTAATACTGGTCGGTGACACTGCCTTGGTAACCATTTGCGTGAGCGTAAGCAACGGCAACATTGCCCACAAAAGGAATAGCGGAAACACTGTTGAAGTCATCACGGAATGTGGCATCGTAAACACCCATCGTGGAGCCTTCGTAGGTAGGCATCTGGTTCATGGTGTTGGTGGCACCGACACCGAAATAGTAGTCCTCGTACCAGTAGGAACTCGGGCAGGAACCAATGTAAGCGTAAGCGCCCTTGTTGGGAGCGATGATGAAAGCCTCGCCCAAGCACTTGCCACCAATACCCCAGTCAGCAGCCTGGCAGCAGTTACCCATGGCCAGGAAGTACTTGTCGGTGTTGGTCAATGAGTTGACATTGGAGGTGGTGAAGCCAGGGTCAGACCAGCTGGTGTTGCTTCCGTGAGCAGTGTAGTTCACGAAGTTGACACCCGTGTTCAGGCTGGCGTAAGGTTGGTTGTAAGGCTGTTGAAGGAATTCATAAACATTGTTGAATCCGTGTTCAGCATTGTAATAATAGTTCGTCGCATATTGAATGGTGGGCTTGCCGATTCTCGGGTTCCAGCTGCTATCCCAACCAGCGATAAGAAGCACGTTGCTCAGGTAAGAAGGATCCGGCATGGTGTATTGTTCGTACATCAATGACTTGTGAAGCACGTTGTTGAGTTCCTCAACAGTCTCGCAGGTGAAACGGCTGTGGAACATGTCGCCGAAATAGTCGCTCGGGCCACCAGCCACAGCATAATAGTAAAGGTCAGTCACGCATTGTGAGGAAGCACCAGTCTGTGAGCCAGGAACTTGGTTCTTGTCACCAAAGATGATGAGGAAAGTGGGGGCTTGGCCGTTTTCAACACCTTCGTTGTATTTGTTGGTGATGAATGACTTGATGGCGGAGGAAGTGGTGCCGATTTCGTCGGTATAGTTGACATCCAGCACGAAGCCTTTCTCGGTCTTCCAGGTGAGCCAGGGCTGCATGGCTTCCTCGAACATACGGTTGGCAACGACCAAAATCTTCACCGGGACACTCCAAAGGTCAGGGTGCTCATCGTAAATGTCGGTGATGGCTCTGTTGTTGAACAAAGCGGCATAAACCGTTCTGAAGTAAGGGCTGTAGGTGTTCACCAAGGTTTTCTCGGTGAGAGCCATGTCAGCATTCTCGAAACTCACTTCCACATCCACGTTGTTGTAAACACGGATGGTGTTGGTGGCGGCGTTGTATCTCAGCGTGTTGAGCTGCAAAGCACCAACCTGGATGCCACGCATGGTTCCCATCACGTTGACTTCGGCGATGGGGCGTTCCTCGTCAAATCCATTGACCAGGTAAGCAGCTTCGTTGTAGTGGAATTCCACTTCCGTTTGGTCTTTTCTGACAGAAGGTTGTTGGGGATAGAGTCTCTCAATGCCGTAGTCAGCCAAGTTGTACTCTTCCACAGTGTAATTCTTCACGGTGACCACAGGGTTGGCACCGAAAGGAATGGCGATCAGCTCACGGGTGACAGGCACCTGAGGGGCACCAATGTTACCAGCAGCCACGGAGTTTCCCATTGTGATGCAGGAGAACAAGCCTTGTTCCGTCTTCATCAGTTGACTTTCAATGCTGCTGTAAGAAAATGATGCAGAAAAGCCTTTCATGGTGACGTTACTGCATTCTTGAGTTGTTTTGGAAGCGTTCAAGTCGATGCGGCCTTGAGCCATCACTTGGGTTCCAAACAGCAAACCCATCATAAGGATTGCTGCGCTGAGTAGAACAGTTTTTTTCATTTTTTAATTTAGTTGATTGATATTGAATTTGTTAGACGAATAATTAATAATAAATGTAGCCTTGTGCGGCAATACAAGGCTACAAAAATACACTTTTTATTGAAATATAATATAGAAAAAGTATGATTTTAACTTTTTACTTATTTCAAAAGTTTCTTGTACTCTTTCTCATTGCTGATAAGCTCAATGGCTTTTTTGAGTGTGGGGTCTTCTTTGAGAGTGACCTCATAGTATTGCTGCATCTCCCAAACGTTACGGGCAATCAAAGCCTTGATTTGCATCTTGATATATTTCTCTGAGCGTTGGTATTCCTGCTCGTTCCATTCCACTTTTTCTTGGTCGGCGATTTTCTTGACCTCGTCAATCATGGCTTTTGTCACCTCGAAATTATCATTGTATTTTGAGAATTCGGGATAGTCTTTTTTCAGCTGGTCGCGGTGTAGCATGGCATAATCCACGGTGTATTTGTTGAAAACGCCTTTCCTGACGAGGTTGGTGTAGAGCTTGCTGCTGAAGCTGGTGTCGGCGGGCATGAAGATGTCAGGCATGATGCCGCCACCACCATAAACCGTGCGTCCGCCGTCGGTCTTGTATTTCAGCGAGTCGGGGAAATGGATGCTGTCAGCGTGGAAATACTCACCATGCTCCATGCGTTTGGTCATCTCTTTGTAATAATCCTCGGCGCCGGCTTCGTAGGGGCGTTGGATGCACCTGCCGGTTGGGGTGTGGTAACGGGCGGTCGTCAGACGGATCATGGCTCCGTCGGGGAGGTTGAAGGGACGTTGCACCAGCCCTTTGCCGAAGGAACGACGACCAATAAGCACGCCGCGGTCATGGTCCTGGATGGCTCCCGAGAGAATCTCGCTGGCGGATGCGGAACCCTCGTCAATCAGCACGACCAGACGGCCATCGGTATAAACACCGGCATCGCTGCTCTTCCATTCCTGTCGGGGCGAGCGAAGCCCTTCAGTATAGACAATGAGCTTGTCCGCTTTCAAAAACTCATCCACCATGGCGATGGCCGTGTTGAGATACCCGCCGGAGTTGCCCCTCAGATCCAGGATTAACGACTTCATGCCCTGCTTTTGGAGCTTTTCCATGGCGTCTTTGAATTCTTTGTCCGACTCTTGCGCAAAGCGGTCAAGCTTGATGTAACCTACGTTTTTATTTAGCATGAAAGTGGCGTTGATGCTGTTCAACGGGATCTTGTCGCGGGTGATTTCAAAATCCATCAGCTCCGGGTCGTTGCCGCGTTTGACGCTGACAGTCACCTTGGTGCCTTTCTTGCCGCGCAGATGCTTCTGAACATATTCGTTGTCCACTTTCTTTCCGAAAGCGTCTTCACCATCAATCTTGATGAACTGGTCACCCGCCATGATGCCCACGCGCTCCGAAGGCCCTCCAGGGGTGGGACCGATGACGGTGATGGTGTCGCGGATCAGCTGGAAGGTCACACCAATACCCTCGAAACTGCCTACCAAAGGCTCATTGGTCTTCTCCACGTCTTTCTTGGAGATGTAAGCGGAATGTGGGTCCAGCTCCTTCAAAGCGGCGATGATGGCATCCTCCACCACCTTCTCGCTGTTGGCGGAATCCACATAAAAATTGTCAATCAAATAAAGCGTCGTCGCAAATTTCTGTGCGTTCTGTTGCGCCTTGCTTTGCTCTTTGTTCTGTGCATCCGTTGAAAAAGCAAAGCATAAGAGTGAAAATAATAAAATTGATTTAATAATAATGTTTTTCATATTACTGTTTTTATATAATTTCTTTTAATATTTAATCTCTTTATTCATACCATCCCTCTAACTTCTTACGATGTCAAAGGTGTTGTCCTCGTGCAATCTGATGATGGTCGAGCTTTTGGGCTTCTCCATGACATCGTGGTAGAGTTGTACGGTGTAATCGACAGATCGTTTCATCTCCTCCGTGATGTCGTTGTAAGTCAATGCGGAAGGTTGTCCAGAGAGGTTGGCCGAGGTGGAGGTGATCGGTTTGCCGAGTTGTCGGATGACTTCCTTGCAGAACTCGTGCTGCACGACACGGATGCAAACGGAGTGGTCGATAGAGACGTTTCTTGCTAGATTCTTGCTCTCGGAGTAGATGATGCTTAACGGGCTTTTTGCGCCTTTGATCAGGTCGTATGCGATAATCGGAACGTTTACCACGTAGTCCTTCAGCCGGTCAACGCTGTCAACCAGGATGATCAGACTTTTGTTGGCAGGTCGTTTTTTGGCGGCATAGACCTTGTCGCATGCTTTGCTGTTGGTGGCGTCGCATCCCACCCCCCAGATGGTGTCGGTGGGGTAAAGGATGATCTTCCCTGCCTTCAGGAAAGAGACGGTGCGTTCAACTTCTTCTTCAAAACTGTTCATGGTATGAGGTTTTTGTATATTCGTATGAGTTGTTGGCAAATGGCTTCGTCGGAGAATCGCTGCGCATAGCGTCTGCCTTGGACGGCCATGGCTTCTTGCAGGGTCTCGTCGTTGAGCACCTGTAAAAGGCTGTTGGCGAGTTCGGTTTCGTCGTGAGGCGAGACATAAAGACTGTCGGGTCCTCCGCTTTCCTCAAGACAGCTCCCTTTGGAGGCGATGACGGGCAATCCGCTCTCCAGCGCTTCGATGACAGGGATGCCGAAGCCTTCGTAGAAAGAGGGGAAGACAAAGAGCGTGGCGCATTGGTAAAGGGTAGGTAACTCGTTGGCGGGGAAGTCGGGTAACAGGATGACCTGCCGGTCGAGTCCGAGCTGTGTGATAGAACGCTGTAACTCTTTCAAATACTCGGTTTTTCTGCCTGCAATCACCAACGGCATGTCTATCTTTCCAGCTATCAAGGCTTTGAGAATCAAAAGCTGGTTTTTCCTTGGTTCTATGGCGGCAACATTCAGCAGGTAGGTCTCGGGAAGATGGTGTTTTCCCCGTAGGTCTTTCTTTTGTTGTTCGGAGGCCTGTTTTTTGAATTCGGGGCCGCATCCCTGATACACCACTTCCACTTTGTCTTCGTCCAGTTTGGTGAACTTCAACAGGTCGCGTTTGGTTTGTTCGCTGACGGCAATGACTTGGTCGGCGATATGACAGCTGTGGAGGTATTTCTTGCGGTACATCCAGCGGTCGAAGGCGGGAAACAGCTCGGGATGAGTGATGAATAACAGGTCGTGCATGGTGAGCACAGTGCGGGTCTTGGTTTTCTCTATGCCCCAGGGAAGCTCATGACTCAGTCCGTGGTAGAGGTCAAGTTGCAGATGCTTCACCTCTTTGGGGATGCTGAACGTCCTCCACAACGACTGTGATAGCTTGCTTGCTCCGTTTTTGGGCCGTATCACGGTAGCGTTGGAACAGGTGTATCCAAGGCTTGCGTCTATCTGTGGTGTGAATAGATAATATTGGTTTTCAGGGGCTAAGGTGGAGAGGATACGAAGCGTCTCACGGCTGTAGTTGCCTAAGCCGCGGTGGTTGTTGAAAGCCCGCTTTGCATCGAATCCTATCTTCATGATTTCGTCTTCTCTATGATTTTGGTGTATTTGCACCAGACACCGTAGGCGTTGGTTTTGCAGATGGCCAAACCATCACATCCCTCCAAAAATCCTGCCTTAATGATGTAATCCCGAAAGAATTTCCATCCTGTATGTAGGGATGCGGAGAGGTAATTGGCTTTCTTTCCTTTCTCGACAGCTTCTTCCGCTGACAGCTCCGCGAATTTTTCCATCTGTCGCTTGTGTTCCTCCGGGGTGTAAAACGAGTAATGGAGCAGGTCGCCTTCCAGGTGAATCACAGGTGTGTCGGGGGGCAAGGTCAGTGTCTCGTGGATTTTCCCGGTCCAGTGGACGTTGCGACGGTCGAAGAGCCGTGTCTTGGTGTCGGGGTACCAGCCGCCATGACGGATCCAGCGACCACAGTAGTTCATCCTTCGGTTCATGGAAAAGGCTTTGCCCTCCATGGGTTCTTCTTTGGCACGGAGGAGGGAGGCCGATAGCTCGGGCGACAAGGCCTCATCAGCGTCGATGGAGAGGATCATGTCGTTTGATGCGAGGCTGTTCCCATAGTTCTTGGTGGCGGCATAACCTTCCCAGGCGTGGTTGACAAGACGTACTGGATAGGAGGCACATATCGTCGCTGTGGCATCGGTGGAGTAGGAGTCCACCACCACCACCTCATCGACGACGGGCATCAACGAGTCGAGGCAACGTCGTATGTTGCGCTCCTCGTTCAAGGTGATGATCACGGCGGAAATCCTGCTCATATCCGAGTTGTTTTAAATTTGCAAATGTACAATTTTTTTGCGGCAAGTGGTAAAAATAAGGAATAAAGCTTATTTTTGCACTCTCATTAAAAAACCAACTTGCATTGAATGTAGGAATTCCGTTTTGGATGTATTTTGCTGCCTTGGCGGTAGGCGTTGCCATCGCCTTGCTTTTGTATTTCCGCAACCGGAAACAACATTATGGCCGTGGCCTCACCTGGACGCTGTTCGCAATCCGTACCCTGCTCGGGGCTTTGGTCACCCTGCTGCTATTTAACCCTTATATCCGACAAAGAGTCACCGCGGTTGAGCAACCCACGGTGGTATTGGCCCACGACAACTCGGCTTCGCTGGTGCTTTCGAAGGATTCCTCCTATTATAAAACGGATTATCTCCAGCAGTTTGGCGATTTCAAGGATAAACTGGATCGTGATTTCCAGGTCGATGCCTATCTCTTCGGACAAGAGCCTCGGGCTTTTGACGCCCTTGACTTTGACGACCAGCTGACGGACCTTGCCTCGATGCTGAAGTCGGTGGAACGCAACTACTACAAACGTAACGTAGGCGCGGTGCTGCTCTTCAGCGATGGCATCTACAACCGTGGCTTCGACCCCTCGTTGATGGCTTCGGAGTTTCCTTTCCCCGTGCATACGGTGGTGTTGGGCGATACCTTGTCCTATGCGGATCTTTTTGTGAAAGACGTGCGTTATAATAAAAAGGTGTCGTTGGGGGCCTCCTATCCCGTCCGTGTGATGGTGGGTGCCACTGACTGTAGCGGGAAACAAGCCTTGCTCACCGTCAAGGAAGATGGACGCGTGGTGTCGAAAACCCCCATCGAGATAAGTGCCACCCGTTTCTCGAAAGAAGTTGACTTCATGCTGGATGCCGACTCGAAAGGAGTGAGGCAGCTGGAGATTGAGATACAAGGCCTTCAGGATGAGAAACAGACACTCAACAATGTGAAACGGGTCTTCGTCGAGGTCCGTGACCAAAAATTCAAGATCCTCTGTCTTGCCGATGCTCCTCATCCCGACCTGGGCGCGCTCAAGAGTGTGCTCAACGATGACTGTGAGATGGATTTCGTCTTTGGACGTGACGAGATCCCGAACCTCTCGGGATACCAGCTGCTGCTGTTGCACCAGACACCTTCAAGCCATACCGACCTTCAGGCACTTCATGCCCAGCTGGAACAAAACAAACGCATCCCGGTGCTTTTTGTCATCGGTGAGGCCACTGACATCAATGCGTTGTCCAAGATGCAGAAAGTCATGGACCTGCACCGTGGGGTGACCAACACCCTGCTGGATGTGAAAGCCTACCTCAACACCTCGTTCGGGACCTTCACCTTGAATGAGAAGCTGCGCGACCAGATTGGTAAATATCCGCCTTTGGCCTTGCCGCACCTTGAGATTGAAGCGCGTGCGGCTCACGATGACCTGTTGATGCAGGATGTGCTTGGCGTGAAGTCAGGACTGCCTCTGCTTACCTTTGTCAGGGACGACCGCAAGATGGCTTTCTTGTTCGGCACAAACGTGTGGCGTTGGCGGCTTTACAACTATTACCAAGATCATAACAGCCTGCTCTTCGACGAGCTGTTCTCCAAGACCTTGAACTATCTGTTGCTGAGCCGCGATGATGGTTCAGCGGTGTTCTGTAAGGAGGAATATCTTAGCAATGAGCCCGTGCTCTTCAATGCTGAATTGCGTAATCCCAGCAACGAGCTGGTGACAGAGCCTGAGCTGAAGATTCGTCTCGTGAACAAAAAGACAGGTGATGTCTATGAATATGTGTTCTCGAAACGCGACCACGACTATGAGTTGAACGCGGGGATGCTTCCCGAAGGGCTTTATTCCTATCACGCTGAGGCAGAGATGGGTGGACAGCCAGTGTCGCTGTCGGGATCGTTCTCTGTGGTTTCGCTGGGTATCGAGGCGCAACAGCTGACTGCCGATGTGGAACGGCTGCGGAGCCTCTCCGCGGCTACCAACGGCAAGTGCTACACAGTGGACCAACTGCCTCAACTGCTGGAAGACCTGAAAGCCGATGCCAGAATTACCTCGGTGGAGCATCATGAGACCCGTTTCGAGGACCTTATCCACTCCAAGTGGCTGTTTTTCGTGCTGATAGGACTTGCCGCTATTGAGTGGTTCTTGAGAAAAGTGTTTGGAACTTATTGAGTTTAGAATTGAGAGTTTTTTTAATAATCACATTATATATCAATAAATTATGAAGATTCAAGATCAAGCCGTGGTGACGATGACTTACGTCCTGCGCGAAAAAGATGAGAACGGCCGTATCATCCAAGAGGCCACCAAAGAAAACCCGTTTGTTGCTATCTTTGGCATGAAACAGCTGCTCCCTAAGTTCGAGGAGAACCTGATGGGCAAAGAGCCGGGCGACAAATACTGCTTCTACCTGACTCCTGAGGAGGGCTATGGCGAGCGTGACGAAGCTTACGTGATGGACCTCGACAAGGCCATGTTCATGCAAAACGATGTGTTGATGGATATGGTGAAGGAAGGTGCGCAGCTGATGATGCAGACCAGCGACGGTCGCCCGATCATGGGTATCGTCCGTGAGATCGGTGACAAACATGTGAAGATGGACTTCAACCACGACTTGGCCGGCGTGCATCTCTGCTTCAGCGGCGAGATCCTCGACGTCCGTGAGTCCACCGACGAGGACTTCAACCCTGGTGGTTGCAGCGGATGTTCAGGTTGTGGTGATGGCGGCTGCGAAGGCGGTTGCGAGGGATGCCATTGATGCTCCTTGTCAGTGCGTCCCGGAGGGACGCCATCTTATTAACCCCACACAAGCGCAGCGCAGTGTGGGGTTAATAGCATACCGATGCGGCGTGTCGAAGACACGCGACTTTGCCTTTACTTCTTATCCCCTCAGCACTGCCAGCAGCTGCTCAATGACAGCGATCTTGGCTTCGGCATCAGCTTTCTTCTTGCGTTCCTTGTCAACGACGGCGGCAGGATGTTTTTTATGTTTGTTTATTTTTATATTTTTATTGAATAATGCTGAAAAATGTTTATCTTTGCGGGTGATAATGATTATTCACTATGGGTAAACTTGCATTCATACTTCGTTTTATTTTGTCGGTTTTTCCTGCTGACGTTCAGGAAAATCGCAGGCATATCCATGTTGTGAGACGGGGCGATAAGAAATCACATAGAGGAGACACTGTGGCCAAAATTTGGATTGAGGAGAGCGGTCGTAAGAAGATTGAAATAGCTTGGTCTGAACTTTCAAAAACAGATGAAGTGGTGATTCTTAAAGCCATTGATGAAAACTGGGATGAACTAAATCGAAAGATCGATGAAGTGTTTTCCGGTAAGAAAGTAAGAATTAAGAGAATCAAATGAATCGGAGGATATTAGTATGTGTAAGTACAAGGACACAAATCTTGGAATTAAGAAATTGGATTTCAGTTTAAAACGTGGTACAATGGCGGTTTTTTTGACTGATGGTCGGATTGTGCTCGTTCCTATTTCAATGTTCCCTGACATCAAACGCTTGTCCAAAGCGCAACGTGAGGATTATATGATCATGGATGATCAGTATTTTTCTTTTGAAAGCCTTAGCAAAATCTTTTCTATTAAAGATGTTTTGAGGTGCTGATAAAAAGAACAGGCTTCACCGACAAAGGATGAAGCCTATCCGTTTTTGTGTAACCAGTAGAGACGGTGCACGCACCGTCTCTACCTAAATAATCACCTCCTCAGCCCAGCCAGCTGCTGCTCAATGACAGCGATCTTGGCCTCGGCGTCGGCTTTCTTTTTGCGTTCCTTGTCCACCACGGCAGCAGGAGCACCACTCACGAAGCGTTCGTTGGAGAGTTTGGCCTCAACGCTCTTCAGGAAGCCCTGGGCGTATTTCAGCTCTTCTTCCAGCTTCTTGATCTCGGCCTCCACATCGACGCTGCCGGTGAGCGGCACGAAGAACTCGGTGCTGCCCACGATAAAGCCGAAGGCACCCGCGGGAGCCTCGGCCACATAACTCACCTCGCTCACGTTGCAGAGCTTGGCAATCACGCAGTCGAAGTCCTTGTTGGCTGTGCCCTTCACCACAAGTTGGATGGCATCGCGGAAGGCGATGTTCTTGTCGCTGCGCACCTTGCGGACATTGTTGATGACCTCTTGGGTGAACTCGAACTGCTTCAGGATAGCCTCGTCAATGGCTTGCAACTTAGGTTGCTGTGCAATGATGATATCATCTCCCTCTTTGCGCTCGGCGATGGCGTGCCAGATTTCCTCAGTGATGAATGGCATGAAAGGATGCAGCAGGAGCATCAGGTTCTCGAAGAACTTGATGGTGGCAGCATAGGTCACTGGGTCGATGCCCTGGCCTTGCGGCGCCTTCACCATCTCGAGGTACCACGAGCAGAAGTCATCCCAGGTGAGTTTGTAGATGCCCATCAAGGCATCGCTCAAACGGTACTTGTCGATATTGTCGTTGGTCTCAGCCAGCACTTGGTTGAAGCGAGCCTCAAACCATTTGACGGCCATCTTGGCGGCCTCGGGTTGGGCAGCGTTTTCATCAACATTCCAGCCTTTCACGAGACGCAAGGCGTTCCAGATTTTGTTGCAGAAGTTGCGGCCTTGCTCACAGAGTGCTTCATCGAAGAGGATGTCGTTGCCAGCAGGGGCGCTGAGCATCATGCCCATACGCACGCCATCGGCGCCGAACTTGTCGATGAGCTCAATCGGGTCAGGGGAGTTGCCCAACGACTTGGACATCTTGCGACCTAACTTGTCTCTCACGATGCCCGTGAAATAGACATTCTTGAACGGCACTTCATTCTGGTATTCCTCACCGGCCATGATCATGCGCGCCACCCAGAAAAAGATGATGTCGGGGGCGGTGATGAGGTCGTTGGTAGGATAGTAGTATTTGAACTCGGCGTTGTTGGGGTCGAGGATGCCGTTGAAGAGCGACAGAGGCCACAGCCATGAGCTGAACCAGGTGTCCAAAGCATCGTCATCTTGTCTCAAATCGTTGATTGTCAAATTCTTATTTCCAGCCTTCTCGATGGCGAGTTTCAAGGCTTCTTCGGGTGTCTCGGCGACCACGAAACCGCCTTCGGGCAGGTAGTAGGCTGGAATCTGATGGCCCCACCACAGCTGACGGCTGATGCACCAGTCCTTGATGTTCTCCAACCAGTGACGATAGAGGTTCACATATTTGGCAGGATAGAACTTAATGTCGCCATTCAGCACGGGTTTCAGTGCAATGTCGGCGAGGTGTTCCATCTTGAGGAACCACTGCATCGAGAGCTTGGGCTCAATCGGCACATTGGTGCGCTCGGAGTAACCCACCTTATTATTATAGTCCTCAATTTTCTCAAGGAGGCCGGCTTCTTTCATATCGATGATGATTTGCTTGCGGCAGTCCTCACGGCTCATGCCAACGTACATGCCTGCGGCCTCGCTGAGAGTAGCGTCATCGTTGAAGATGTTGATGCTCTGTAGGTTGTGTTTCTCGCCCAGCATGTAGTCGTTTACATCGTGGGCGGGGGTGACCTTCAGACAGCCGGTACCGAACTCGATATCTACATAGTCGTCCTCGATGACGGGGATGACGCGGTTGACCAGTGGCACCACAACTTTCTTGCCGCGCAGCCATTGGTTCTTCGGGTCGTTAGGGTTGATGCACATGGCCGTGTCGCCCATGATAGTTTCGGGACGCGTGGTGGCCACCACGGCGTAACGGCGGCCTTGCTCATCAGTGTGGATGACTTCGCCTTCGGCACCTGTGGCACCTGTGCCATCATCCTCGTGTAGATAGTAGCGTAAATAAAATAGATGGCTGTGTTCATCCTTGAAGATGACTTCCTCGTCGCTGAGTGCGGTGAGAGCTTTCGGATCCCAGTTGACCATGCGCACGCCGCGGTAAATCAGGCCTTTGTTATACAAGTCAACGAAGGCGCGGATGACGCTCTTTGAGCGGATGTCATCCATGGTGAACGAGGTGCGTTCCCAGTCGCAGGAGCATCCCAGACGGCGCAGCTGCTTGAGGATGATGCCGCCATGCTCGTGGGTCCAGTCCCAAGCGTGTTTCAGGAACTCCTCACGACCGATGTCGGTCTTCTTGATACCCTGTTGCGCCAGCTTGTTCACCACCTTGGCTTCGGTGGCGATGGAGGCGTGGTCGGTGCCGGGCACCCAGCAGGCGTTCTTGCCTTGCATACGGGCGCGGCGGATCAGGATATCTTGGATCGTGTTGTTCATCATGTGTCCCATGTGAAGCACGCCGGTCACATTCGGCGGCGGGATCACGATGGTATAGGGTTCGCGTTCATCAGGAGTGGAGTGGAAGTAACGCTTCTCCATCCAGTGTTCGTACCATTTGCCTTCAACTTCCTGAGGGCTGTATTTGCTGCTGATTTCCATAGTCGTAAATAAAACAAACGGCAAAAATAGTGTTTTTTCGGGGATGATTATTAAAAATGTTGTATTTTTGCGAAATAAAGACAACTATCCATGCCAACAATATCAGAATTTTTTGGGATCAAGATCATTTTAAGGTTTATCGACCATAATCCGCCTCATTTTCATGCTACTTATCAGAACGATAAAGTGTCCGTTGAGATTGAAAACGGTAAAGTAAAAGGTGAGATTTCTGAAAGAGCACTTCGTTTAATTTTGGAGTGGCTGGATATTCATCGTGATGAAATAATGAAAGCTTGGGAACAGGCATCAAATGGATTGGAACCTGATAAAATTGAACCATTAAAATAAACGATATGTGGAAAGAAATAATTGATGCGAAATATCTTGATGGATACAGGATGTTCTTGATATTCAATGATGGGCAGAGGCGTATTTTTGACTTCTCTCCACTTATTGAACGGTATCCTGTTTTCAAACCTTTGGAGGATATAAATCTTTTCAAGACTTTTGTCATTACGGATACGCTTGAATGGGCCGATGGCAGCATTGATATCGCACCCGAATACATTTATGATAATGGTATTGAAGCATAATATTAACAACTAAAAACAGACAAACAAAACAAAAAAGAAAAACAACGAACTGACATATAAACTATAGAGCTTGACGCTCTTATTCTCAACCCGTCAAATCGCCAATTTGTAGTCTCATGGGAATAAGTTTGCGGATGGTTCACGCCAATTTGGCGTGAACCGTTCCTGCTTATCAATGAGACAGGTGTTTGGCGATACCTATGGGTTTGATAAGCGAGCAAGGAACGGATTCACGCCTTTTTTATGAACGAAGCGCCCCACATCGGACATCTCATTAGGGAGGAACTTGCCCTCCAGGGGCGGAGTGTGGCTTGGCTCGCCAAGGCTACGGGATGCTCTCGGCAGAACATGTACCACCTGCTGGAGCGAGGCTTCATTTATACCGACCACCTCCTGAAAATCAGCAAGCTGCTCAACCGCGATTTCTTCCAGTGCTATTCCGAGTATCTAAGAACAAGCAAAGATACAATTTCTAATCATTATAAATAAGAGGCGTTGAACGGTGTCAACCCCTGCGTTGTCAAACAATCCAAGACAATCTGTCAAACAACCCATGACAACCTGCCTTGGAGGCCTGCTTTGGTTTTCCGAACTTTACGGCATCTTTTGATATCTTTTGTCATTCGCGGAACAGATTGATTGGCAGCGCACTACATTAAATCTTCTGTGATTGACGTGGCGAAGCTGTGGTTACAATGACCAAGGCAACTCCGAGTCGAAGTTGAAGACACAGACTGAAATACAAGTATAAGGACAATGGCAAACACCTGAATGGTGATATTTAGTACTGAGGCACCAGTAATCACGGGTTGAAACGAGTACATAGCTAACCAACCAAAAGGTCAGGTATCATCAACTGACACAAAATGACCAAACAAGACATCTTTCACAGCCACAGTCACTGCTCAATGAGCTACACTACTTGGAGGAGCTGAAAGAGACGACAGAAACGCTTACCAAGGCATTCAATCAATGATTAACGAAGTTGGCGATCCTGACTTCTTAAAACTTGCACCTGACCCAGTTAAATGGTTATTATCAAAATATCCAAACTAAGTAAATTAATGCGTAATCATATCTTTAATTCTTAACAAAACAAACATGAAACCACGCACGAAAAAAATCTTTATCACGCTTATCGCACTATTCATAGCATGATTAGCGACAGTTAATGCATACGACTACAACGTAATCAACCGAAATCCTTTCGGAAGTCTAAAATTACAAAACTTGAGTATCAAAGCACTAAAAAACGATGGAAATCGAGGTACCGGAATAATCCTTTCAGGAAACTTGATTCAGGTAAATGATTTTGGGCTGGGTAGGACGACTCAATGACAAATCAATGTCAGCCGAATATGTGATGCTAACTGAGGTAACTGTAAACAAGTCTCACTCCTTGGTAACGGTGACGGAGGCGAAGACGGAACACAAGGTTGAGATCCATTCCGAACAACAGAGTATAAACACATTTATGATGAAGGATTTGGACGATTATCAGAAGACGAACAAACTGTTATAACACCAAGTAGATTAAACCATTTTTTCTTTTTCAGTGGTTATAACTTCTATAATGAATGAGCTTTTAGATTCTTCACTATGCAAGGAGATGGTGGTTTGGCTTCAAGCCGTGTAATCATGGACGCCAAATGACTTAGAATTTGAAACTGAGGACAGTTCTATACATGAGCGTGACTTGCTGTAGGATGAACCATCGTCGCTTGAAATACAAGCACTGACAACTTCATCTACATCTACGCATCATGAAATCATGACGATCCTGCAGCACATCATGAAATAATATGAAACAAAGAACTTATAGTTTGAACCCGTTCGTGAGCGTATCTATACTTTCAAAATGTAGATGCACAAAATGGAAACACAAGATATAGTATATGAATAAATAAAACTTGAGCAAAAGCAACTCTTGACGTCAATTGAAGTATAAAAATCGCATCCAGTTGCGAGGAAATTGCGAATTCTGCGGTTGCGATAACTTGCAACAGTAGTACAGCTTGAACCATCACATATATAAACAATAGATTTGTCGGATGTATGAAAAACGGTACAGATGGTCGATGATGGTACGATATAGTAAGTGGTACAAAGACAGGGGACAACAAACAGATTACAAGTCAATGTTGATATAATCCATGGCCAACAACTGAACAATGACATTATGATCCTATTGAGACACCAGAATGACTTTTATAATATTGACTTTTAACATTAAATAAATAAAATAATTACAATAATAAAAAATCAAATAATATAGATAGTATAAAAACAAAAAAAAGAAAGGAAAAGACAAAATGAAAAAGTTAATGTTACTTGTTTCGCTTATAGCTTGCAATATGCTTGCTATTGCACAAAACAACCTCGTTATTCATGTCGATTCACTTATCGCTCATCACATTCGCTACATCGATATCTGTGTAGAAGATAACATTGAAAACGCCGTTATTTATGCCCAAGAAGGTTGCGAAGATTTCTATTGGTGGACTGGTGGTTATGTATATGACAATCCACTAATCGTGAATTTACAAGGATATCATGAAGATGATTGGTTTGACATCGGATATTATGGTTGTTCAGGCTCTGCCTGCTCTTTTGAATTCTACTTTTGGGAAACTCATGTGCCAAGTCCTCTTACCTGCACCATTTGGAAACGAGAAGGATTTCCACTTGAGATAGACCCTGATTCCCTCGGTTATATGCAGTATTCTTGGTCAACGGGTGAGATAACAAACACAATCGAAGTTACAGAACCTGGGACCTATACCTGCAACATTTCCGATAACTGTGGCTCGATCACTCGCACATTCATCGTCCGTGATAATGTTGAGGTTAGCCTTGCTACTTGCGACCTTGAGACCAACCACAACATGGTCACTTGGCCTACCACACCTGAGCAAGCTGAGTACATCAGCACAGTTAAGGTAAAACGTGATGGTTTAGAAGTAGGCACAGCACCCTACATCGACGGCTATTTCACCGACAACATCGGAAGCGACGCTGCATCACGTACCTACACCATGGTTGGCATCACTTCCGAAGGCGAGGAATGCCCCATCACGAGCTATCCAAAAGAGACCATCCACATGGCTTACCTCACTGGTATAAACAACACCATTGAGGTTAACTGGAACATCCCCACAGGCTACGACCTGCTGGGCTACAACATCTGCGAATGGAATCCTGACAACAAGGATGGTGACCTTACAGTCATCGACTTCGTAGGTGCCGGTGTCACGAGCTATACCTGCTCAGAGAACCAGTTCGACCATGGAATGGTCGTCGTCCAGGGCGTCGAAAATGGACGTCCCGAAAGCCGCCTACTTTCCAACCGCAGTTGGGAAACCGTAGGCATCGGCGAACACACAAAACAAAATTTCAAAATTTTCCCAAATCCGACCAACGGTTCATTTACCGTTGAAGGTACTCCGACAGTGACCATCTATAATATCCTCGGTCAGACTGTCACAACTAACCACAGCGAGAACGGTACGCATACGTTCACGCTCCGCCCGGGCATCTACACCGTCCGCAACAGCGACGGCCTCGTCCGGAAGGTGGTGGTGGAATAAAACCCACGTCGTCTGTAGGGTTGTCATATATGGCAGCCCTACAATATGGCAGCCCTACGGGAAAAGGAATCCCCCAATCGGTTAATACACTGGTCGGGGAATTTTTTTTTGGTTGTTTCTTTTGTGTGGCCTAAAAAAGATGCTATCTTTGCAAAAAAGAAAAACCATGAGAAAGACAATCTACCGTATCATTGAACAAGGCAAGGAAGGCGACACCATCAGCATCGCTTACGACATCCTGATGCTTGTGGCTATCGTCGTCAGCATCATCCCTCTGATGTTTGCCAAATCCTATCCAGCCTTTCATTATATTGAGATGGTGACGGTGAGTCTTTTCATCATCGACTATCTGCTGCGTTGGATCACCGCCGATTTCCGGCTCGATGGGAAAAAACTGCCTTTTTTGAGATACCCTTTCACGGCATGGGCCATCATCGACCTCCTGTCGATCCTCCCGGTGATCAGCTTTCTCTGGAAAGGTTTCAAGATCCTCAGAATCGCCCGCCTCTTGCGGGTGCTGCGCCTATTCAAGGTCTTTCACTACACCGATAAGATTCAAGTGCTGGGACGGGTGATACAAAGAGAGAAACAGGTGCTGTTGACCGTGCTTTTCATCGCGGTGTTTTATGTTTTTCTCACGGCTTTGATTATGTTCAACGCCGAGCCTCACATCAACCCGGTCACTGGGAATGAAACTTTCGGCGATTTCTTCGACGCACTCTATTGGGCCACTGTGACCTTGACTACCGTGGGTTATGGCGACTTGACCCCGGTCACCGACATCGGACGCTTCGTCAGCATGTTGTCTTCCCTGTTTGGCGTGGCCGTCATTGCCTTGCCTTCAGGCGTGATCACAGTAAGCTATCTTGAGGAGTTGAAGCATACCAAGAAAGAAAACAACAAGGATTCAAATAACGAACCATCCCAACATGATTAAAAATATCATTTTCGACTACGGTGGTGTCCTCCTCGACTGGAACCCGCATTATCTATATGACCTCTATTTTGGCGACAAGGAGAAAGCCGAATGGTTTCTGACTCATATCTGCACGTATGAATGGAACGCCCAGCATGACAATGGGAAGCCTGTCGCTGAAGGGACAGCGGAGTTGATTACCCAACATCCCGAATGGGAGAAGGAAATCCGTATGTATTACGACGAATTCATGAAAATGATGGGCGGACAAATCCCAGGCATGGAGGAGCTCGTGAAACGGCTGAAAGGGGAGGGGTACCGCATCTTCGGACTCTCCAATTGGTCGGTGGAGACCTTCGCTCTGGTTCGCCCTGTATATCCCGTGCTCGACTTGATGGAGGACATGGTGATCTCAGGCAAGGAAAAGGTAATGAAACCCGACCACCGGATCTTTGAACTGGCACTGAAGCGTTTCGGCATCAATGCCGACGAGACTGTTTTTGTCGATGACAACCCTGCCAATGTGCAGGCTGCCTGTGAAATGGGTATTAAAGGAATCTTATTCACTAAAAATATTATAAAAAATGAAAAAACTATTCTTCGCTCTGATGGCAGCCTTGTTCTTCCTGAGTGGCTGCAACAAAACTAAGCAATTCACGGTCACGTTAAACTTGGATAATGCGGACCAAAAGACTGTCTATCTCTTCAAGGATGTTGAAGGCAAGGAAGTGTGCATCGACACCGCCGTCTTCGCAGGACAACAAGCAGTGCTAAAAGCCGATTTTGCTGATCCTCAGACCTATTACGTTATCAAATTCGATCCAGCTGAAAGATGTGAGTCGTTCCCGTTCTTCACCGAAAACCAAAACACCATCATCTCGGGCGACAAGGAAGCATTCCAGAACTGGGTGGTGAAAGGCTGTCCTACCATGGATGCCTACAATGCCTACCGTCAGGAACTTCAGCCCATGGAAGATGTCCTGATGGCTACTTTCGAGGAAATCCAGACTACATATATGGCTGGCGACACGGTGAAGTCGGCTGAACTGCAGATGCAGCTTGAGGCAGGCATGAAAGACTATGAAAATTATCGTTTGGACTACATCAAGAGACACTCCGACAGCTATATGGCCCATTTCATGTTGCTCCGGGATGTGGAGAATTTTGAATACGATCAGGTGAAGGAAGTGGCCAAAGGCTTTACCACCGAGTCGGTGTATAGTAAACGGCTAAACGATTACATTGAAACACATGCCAAAGTGGAGGTCGGCGCCAAGTTCATGGACTTCACCTTGAAGACCGCTGAAGGCGAGGATGTCAACCTCGAGAAGGTCATCAATAGCAATCGTGTGGTGTTGGTCGATTTCTGGGCATCGTGGTGCGGTCCTTGCCGTGCAGAGAACCCCTTCGTGAAGGCTGCATACGAGAAATATCACGCCAACGGCTTTGAAATCATTGGTGTCAGCGTTGACCAAGATGAGGCTGCCTGGCTCAAAGCCGTGGCTGAAGACGGCATGACTTGGATTCAGGTGCGTGACGTTGACAACAGCGCCTCTGCCGACTACTTGATTCAGTACATCCCCTCCAACTTCCTCTACGACAGCAACGGTGTGATGATTGCCAAAGGACTTCGCGGAGAGGAACTTGAGGCGAAACTCGCTGAGGTGTTGAAATAATATTTTTTACAAAAATGTTGCGAAGAAAGAAATTTGTTGTATCTTTGCAATCAGTTGGTCGCGGACAACGGAATGAAAAACAAATGGATTATCAAGACGTGAGGGACGGACCTGCTGGTACGACACCCCCCGCGATAACAAGTTAAAGCCTTCCTTTATTGGGAGGCTTTTTTGATAGGCCTCTTGTAAAGGGACACAAACGCAAGACTTTTGTTTCGACCAATTCGGATTTCCTCAACATATACGTATTGGTTCCCAATGGTTTTGCGATAGAGAATGGTTTTCAACCCATGTTTCTTAGTCCTGTGGTTTGATATCTCAATCGAATCGCGATGTTTGATGATGTAGGGTATTAACAAATAGTCTTCGATTGATAACGGGGAACGGTCGGCGCTTTCTTCGCCATGTCGCGATTCAGAATGCCTAGTACCTGATGTTTCTATAACATGTTTGTAACCCGTTAGGTCTATTCCTATTTCTTTTGCTTTAGTTGATAGTTCTTCGTCTATTTCATTGTCGATAATGGCGAAATGGTAGTCGCAGTCTTGATGGATGAGTTCTACTAATTCCAAGAATGGAATCTTTGTTCTGTTGTCTTAGTCGAAGGGTTTCTTTGAGTTCATGGTGGTTGTTTCTGATTTAGCTTGCAAAGATAATGTTATTTCTTTAAAGATATTATAATTATTAATATAATACTAATTAATTGAATTAACAACTTGGGAAGCATTTCAAAAAACTGTTGAAGATTTAGGGAAAAATTGTAACTTTGAAGCCTGTTTAACAAGAAATAATCGCCAATGAAGAAATAGACAATCGAATAAGCATATAATCGTATACATGACACGATCTCCGACAAAAACCTCAACACAAAGGATGTCATTGACGAAACGGCTTGCCAATGGGTTATCAACTACCATATTGTAAAAGTATTGAAATATCGCAAAAACACTGTTGACTGGGATAAGGTTTTTGCCCAGGAAGAAGGAGGAGAATAGCAATCCTTAAGGTAAGAGCCACTGGTATGCATACGCAGTTTTTATTACTCTTTCGGAAAGTTGCCTCAAGCCGCGATTCGTAAAACGTATGTTTGAAGAGAATCGATGTTTTTATCAAAAATCTGATTAAAAATATGAGATTTTTGAAGATTTGCTTGCACCTTTTCTTAAGGAAAGAATGACGCACTATACACCTGGCATTTTCATATTTGCTTAATCATCAAGGTTAATTTCACGATTGACAGGACGGCCATCGTTACGATGTTCAAACGACCGTAATATAAAAAGAAAATTTTCATAATTATGGATAATATTAAACCAAATCACATTGATTCTGTTTTTTAAAAACAACCATGACATGATAATAATGGAAAAAATGAGTTTGACATGGAAATTTGTAAAATATCGCATTCTAAATTTTCAATTTTTGTAAAATATCGCAGTCTGAAAGCGATTTTTATGTAAAATATCGCATTTTGCAAGTCACCCACATCTTGAAAACACCGAAGAAAAAATCGCTTTGAATAAAAAGAAAAATTGTATTTTTGCACCGAAAAGGTGGTAAGTTACCACTTTTATAAGGGTTTTTTGAATTAAATTGATCGAAATATGCCAAAAGAAAAACTGAGCAGCCTGTTTGAACACTGGATGTCTCTTCAACCTCTTACCGAAACACAACAGAGTAGCTTTAGCCGACGTTTTACTATTGAGTACAACTACAACAGTAATCACATTGAAGGTAACACACTAACATACGGGCAAACTGAATTACTGTTGATGTTCGGCGCCGTAAGCGGTGAAGGACATCTTCAAGATTTCACGGAGATGAAGGCTAGTCAGGTGGGCTTGGAAATGATGAGTCAGGAAGTGAAGGAGAGTCACACGCCCTTGACACAACACTTTATCAGAACACTCCATAAAACATTACTCCGAGAGGACTACACCGTCTTTCGTAACCTTCCAGGTGGACAACAAAACAGTTATGTGATTCACGCAGGGCAATATAAGACGCGGCCAAATAGTGTGATTACTCGCTATGGCGATCGATTCGAATATGCATCGCCAGAGGAAACCCCGGCGTTGATGACAGACCTCGTCAATTGG
>JAEEGF010145892.1_pt1 | contig 58457 bp, 30 predicted proteins | sample 9134171 | NCBI WGS metagenome assembly JAEEGF01 (sample SAMN16246542, study PRJNA631951) | gut metagenome | biome: gut microbiome; feature: rumen; material: AP-attached | host: Bos | place: Iran: Karaj | collected 2018-10 | reverse complement strand
GTAGCACCCAGCCACAAGCCCTGGCAGATACCCTGCAGGTGCTTGGGAGCAATCTTGGAAACGAACGACAGACCCAGCGGCGAAATGAACAGCTCGGCTACGGTCAGGAAGAAGTAGGTGGCAATCAGTACCCACCACTGCGACTTCATGGCTGCCTGCTGGTCAATGCCCAGAGCACGGAAGGCCTCACCATTGGGATAGTCGTAAGCCATGCTCAGCAGGACAAGGAACAGGTAAGCCAGACCCGTGATAGCCATACCGATGACAATCTTGCGAGGAGTGGAAATTGCTTTTCCTTTCCTAGCCAGAGCGGCAAATATGGCCATGATGATCGGGGTGAGCACAATCACGAAGAACGGGTTCACTGCTTGCCAGATTTCGGGAGCGATCTTGTCGGTGATGACATAGTCACGAGCGAATACCGACAGCGACTGGCCATTCTGGTGGAACGAGAGCCAGAAGAATACGCAAACGCCCAGCACTGCGAACAAGGCAGCCATGCGCTGCTTGATTTCCTTGGCCATGGCGCGTTTCTCCTCGGCAGTGTACTGCTCGACTGCAGCGGCCTCCTTCTTGGCGGGAGTCGGGAAGATTTTCTTGAAGGCAATGAAGATAAACAGCGAGATGAACATGGCGATTACCGATGCAATGAAGCTGTAGTGTACGCCAGTGTTGAACACCTCAAGATAGCTGTTGCAAGCGGCAGTCATGTCGGTCATGTCCAGGCCACCCTGGTTCACCTTCTCCATCAGTGCGGTGAGGTTGGTCATCTGTTCGCCGGCCATGTTGGCGCCTTCTTTCAGGTACTGGTGGCACAATGCGGGAAGACCTGCATCATATACCATACCCTTGACGCCGAGCCACCACTGGCGCAGCAACGGGGCAACGAACGGGGCAATCAGACCACCGATGTTGATGAACACGTAGAAAATCTGGAAACCAGAGTCGCGGCGATCCTTGATCGACTTGATCTCTTCCTCAGACTTGCCGGCAGCAACGGCGTCGGCCTCCATGTTGTCATACATCTGACCTACGATGGCCTGCAGGTTGCCCTTGAACAGACCGTTACCGAAGGCAATCAGGAACAGTGCCACGCAGGTGAACACGAGCAGCCACATGTGGTTGCCGGCCGAGTGGACAACGGGGATGGAAAGCAGCACGTAGCCAACAGCCATGATTACGAGACCCCACTGGATGGTACCCTTGTAGTTCTGAGTGCGGTCGGCAATGAAACCACCGACTAAGCTTAATACATAAATACCGGCATAAAAGACGCTATAGATGGCGCCCGATGTGCCCTCGTCAAGGCCGAACTTGGAGCACAGGAACAGCAGCAGCACGGCGTTCATGATGTAGTAGCCGAAGCGCTCGCCCATGTTGCTCAACGCGGCGGGGATTAACCCCTTGGGATGGTTTTTAAACATAACTTTGTTTAGGTTTTTGGTTAATATATTAATAATGTTATGGTTTCATGTTGCGGGTCAACAGCCGCTGTGCTCGCGTGCCTGGAAAGCGATGGCATAGGCGCGTATCTGCTTCACCATCGCCAGCAGGCCGTTGCTGCGGGTGGGCGACAGGTGCTCACGCAGCCCGATGCGTTCGATGAAGTAGAGGTCGGCATCGAGCACCTCCTGGGGCGTCGCGCCGTCGAGCACGCGCACGAGCATCGAGATGATGCCCTTGACGATGATGGCGTCGCTGTCGGCCTGCAGGTGCATGTGGCCGTCGATGCAGTCGGCTTGCAGCCACACGCGGCTCTGGCAACCGTCAATCAGGTTGTCGGCCGTCTTGTACTGCTCGTCAAGCGCGGGCATGGCATTGCCCATGTCGATGATGACGCTGTAGCGGTCCATCCAGTCGTCCAGTCCTTCAAATTCCTCGATGATTTCCTCTTGTCGCTCGTTAACTGTTGACATGTCAAAAAATAGGTCGTTTTTGGTTTAACCTCCAAAGATAGCCCATTTTTTTGAGATAGGCCCCTCTTGAGGTGATAAAAATGCGTTTTTCGGCAAAAAAACAAGTCCCGTCGGCTTGTTGCCAGCGGGACTTGATGTCGTCTCATCTATTGGTATCAATAGAATTCGATGAGGTTTTTCTTGATCTTGGTTGCCTTGGACAGGATACCATAGATGTTGCGCGGGCTGGCAAACATCTGGGCGCCGCGGCTCTGAGCATAGCGCTTGTCCAGTTCTTCCTTCGAGGGGTTGTAGTTGGACTTCTCCTGCTTAACCACCTGGTAAACGAATACGGCGTTCTCGCCCTTCCAGGGACCCTGCAGGGCACCCTGCTTGGCGGCAGCCATGCGACCAATCAGACCGGGCTCGTTGCCCAGCTTGGGATCGCCGTTACCGGCAAACACGATGTTGACGGTGTCAAGCTGTGCACCCATGGCAGCGGCATAACCGTTCAGGTCCTTAGCCTTGCCCTGGTACTGCTTGAGCAGGTCTTCACCCTTCTTGTTGTTGCGGATGCGCTTGGTCAGCATCTCCTTAGCCTGCGGGAAGGTGTAGGGCAGATAGCCGTCCTCATAGATCTCGTCAATAGCAACGGCAACCATGACGTTGTTGTTGTCGCTGAAGATGGGCGAAACCATATCCTTCTTGTTGTCGAACGCCCACTTGATAGCCTTGCGGGTGTCCTTGATACCAGCCTGGCCGAACGAACCCAGACCGAGTTGCGGGGTGCTGGGAACAATCATTGACTCGACGGCGTTGAAGCCAGCCTTGGCAGCATTGGCCTCAAAGTCCTTGGCGGTCTTGTTCTTGTTCAGGAAGTCCTGGAACTTGTCGCGCAGCATCTCGCTGGTCTTGGTGCTTGCATAGGCGTCATAGGTGACGGTGGCAACCGTGTAGAAGGTCTTGGCGGGCTTCTTGTTGGTCACCTTCATCAGCGTGGCACCCTGGTCGGCGCTGTTATAGACGAAGTAGCTGTCGCCGGCGTTGGCGATCTTGGCCTTCATCGAGTCGGGAGCGTTGTAGATGCGCTGCCACTCGTTGAGCTTGCCGTCAACCTTCTGGGCATTGGCCTTCTTGAGCTCATCCAGGCTCTTGCCGGCATTGAGCTGGTCGAGGATGCTCTTCTGGAACTTGGCGTCACCCTGTGCGATAACATAGCTCAGCTCTACCGAGTCAAGGCTTACTTCCTTGTTGATGAGCTTGTACATCACGTGGTGGTTGCCAACGGTGCTGTCGCGACGGGTGGTACCCACCTCGGCGCTGGTGAACAGGTCACGCACCTTCACGGGCATGTCCTTCTGCACCATCTTGGCAGTATCAATCTGTACGGTACCCAGCAGGCGCACCGAGTCGATGCCGCGGCCCTTCTGCAAGGCGATATAGGCGGCGTCGGCGATCTTCTGTGCAGCGGCGATGTCCTCCTGGCTCGGATCGATGTTGACGGCGATGTAGTGAATCATGCGCACGTCCTCGTCGGTCTTGAACATGGGTTTGAGCTTCTGCCACTCGGCCTTGAGCTCCTCATCGCTCACGGGATACTTGTCATCGGCCAGCGATGCATAGTCCTTCTTGGCAAACAGGATGACGTTGGTCATAGCCTCGTCGGCCTGAATCTGGGCACGGTCCAGATCATTGGCCTGCATACAACCGGCGATCAGGTTCTGCAGCTTGGCGAACTTATATTGCTTGACAATGTCGTTGGTGAGTTTGTTCCACTGGTTGCGCAACTCTGCCACCTGTGCTTCCTGAACGCCCTGCTTGCCGGGGTTCATGATGAAGTCATACAGCTCGGCGGGAGACTGGGCGCCAGCCTGCTGGGCAAACTGCTGCACGGCGGGAGCGGGCGTGGAACCGATGGTCAGTTCGCTGATCTCCTTGTCGCTGACAGCGATACCCAACTTCTCGTACTCCTGTTCAACGAGTACCTCGTTGATCATTTCGTCCAGCACCTGCTGCTGACGGGTAGCAGCGTCAATCTGCTGATTGTTCTGCTGCTGGTCGTTGGCAGCTTCCTGCTCAACACGGCGTTGGAATGCCATAATGTCAATTTTCTCATTGCCGACTTTTGCGGCTGCGCTGTTGCCTCCGGAACGTCCGATGGCCTCGATACCTACCTCGATAATGAAGGCGAGCAATGCGGCACCGATTACGATGGCGAGGATCTTTTTCCTCTGCCTAATTTTCTCTAATGTAGCCATTTACAATTATTTATATTACGTTATTTCTCTCTTTTTTAGGGCTTTTCGCCAAATAAACACGCAAAGGTAGTTATTTTTTGCATACCAGCAAAAAACTTGCAATTTTTTCTTGCATTTTCTTCTTTTGGACCCGTTTACGTCCCCATTCGCTTGCAAGACGATAGGTGGCATTAATCCTGACGTGGCAGTGCTATGGGGCCTTGAACGGTGCATACAGGCGCCAGTGGGGCGCGCATTATATATTTTTAGGATAAATTTAGACGTCTGCAACGTGCTATGTGGCAATTTATCGCTACATTTGCAGTTAATATTAATGTGAACGGCATCGGGCGGCCCTAGACAGGGGTGCCCTAAGTCTGTGGAAATAACAAAGTAACTACAAGATATGGCGAATTTAAAGAAAGTCTTATTGTCTGTGCTGGTGGCGGCACCCGTTGTGGCCGTGGCACAGCCTGGCGTGATGAAGAGTGATGCTGCCGGCTATCTCGAGCGTGGCAGGCAGATGTATGAATCGCACAACTATGCGGGCGCCATCGACCAGTTGGAGCACATGAAGCACTTGCCCAGCGACGCCTCGATGCGCGAACAGGCCGACTATTATATCGCCCTGAGCCGCTTTGAGCGCGGCGAGGAAGAGAGCCTGGCCGCCCTGCAGCGTTTCATCCAGCAGTATCCCGCATCGACCCTGGCGATGGAGGCCCAGATGAAGGTGGGCAACTACTACTTCTACCGCGGCCAGTGGGAGAGCGCGCTGTTGAGCTATTCGCTCGTGCGCAACCGCTCGCTGGACCTCAACAGCGATGAGGACCTGGAATACCGCAGGGCCTACTGCAACCTGCGCCTGGGCAATTACCGTGAGGCCGAGCGTCAGTACCACGAGCTGGACCGTAGCAGCCGTTATGCCGGTGCCAGCGAGTTCTATAAGGCTTATCTGGATTACGCCCAGGGCGACTACGATGAGGCCAGCGCCAAGTTCAGCCGCATCCCGCAGGACAGTGAACTGGGTTTCCAGTCGCAGTACTATCTGACCCAAATCGAGTATAACAAGAAACATTACAGCAATGTCATCGATGATGGTAAGGCCCTGCTCGACCAGCACGGCAACGACTACTTCGATGCCGAGCTTAACCGCCTGGTGGGCGAGAGCTACTATCATCTGGGCAACGACCGCGAGGCGCGCACCTATCTGCGCCGCTATCTCGACAACCCCGAGGGTGAACCTTACCGCACCGCCGCCTATACCATGGGTGTGCTCGACTATCGCGACGGCAACTACCAGGCCGTGGTCGACAACATGCTGCATGTGACCGACGGCAGCGATGCGCTGGCACAGAGCGCCTACCTGTACTTGGGCCAGGCCAAGCGTCAGCTCAACGACATCAACGCCGCCAACATGGCATTCCAGCAGGCAGCAATGATGGACTATGACAAGAACGTCAAGGAGACGGCCTACTACAACTATGCCGTCGGCGTGAGCAAGGGCGCACGCACTCCGTTCGACAAGAGTGTGGACCTGTTTGAGAACTTCCTCAACGAGTACCCCAACTCGCGTTATAAAGACAATGTGGAGGGCTACCTGGTCGATGCCTACATGAACACCACCGACTACCAGCGTGCCCTCACCAGCATCAACCGCATCAAGAAGCCCGGTGCCAAGGTGCTCAAGGCCAAGCAGACCGTCCTCTACAACATGGGCGTGCAGGCACTGGCCAACAACCGCAACAAGGAGGCCGACGAATATTTCAAGCAGGCCATTGCCGTGGGCAACTATGACAAGACGGCCTTGAACGAGAGCCGCCTGTGGCTCGCCGAGGCCAAGTACCGCGAGGGCGACTACAAGGAGGCAGCCCGTTATCAGCAGGAGTATGTCAAGGGCGCCAGCAAGAGCGATGAGAACTACGGACTGGCACAATACAACCTGGGCTACAGCCTGTTGAACCAGAACCGCTATGCCGAGGCCAAGTCGGCTTTCCAGAACGCCATTGCCAGCAAGCAGCTCTCAAGCGAGTTGGCCGCTAGCGCCTATCAGGGCATCGGCCAGGCTCAGTATTACCTGAAGGACTTCAGCGGTGCCCAGTCGTCCTATGACCAGGCGCTGCGCCTCGACAAGGGCACCAGTGGTGACTATTCGATGTACCAGAAGGGTATCATGATGGGCCTCAACCACCAGTATGCCGACGAGATCGATCAGATGGATGCACTCATCGCTGCCTATCCCAAGAGTGACCTGGCTCCCCAGGCGATGCTCGAGAAAGGTAACGCACAGGCCTTGTTGGGCAAAAACAATGATGCCCTCAACACCTATGCCGCCCTGTTGAAGAACTATCCCAAGAGCGTCGAGGCCCGCAAGGGCTTGCTGCAGACCGCTCTGGTCAACAAGGAGATGAACAAGGAGGATGCCGCCATCGAGGCCTACAAGAAGGTCATCAAGCAGTATCCCACCAGTGATGAGGCACAGGCTGCTGCCGAGGACCTGAAACTCATCTATGCCGACAAGGGTCAGCTGGGTGAATTCAGCAAATTCCTGAGCAGTGTCCCCAATGCTCCCAAGATTGACGTGAACGAGGTAGAGCGCCTCACCTTTGAGGCCGCCGAAAAGGCTGCCATCGACACCCGTCCCAGCATCGACAAGATGCAGCGCTACCTCAAGGACTATCCCGCCGGCGCCTATGTTGCCAAGGCCAAATACTACATCGCCCGCTATCACTATGGCAAGGGCAACTATAACGAGGCCATGACGGCTATCGACGAGGCCTTGCAGGGTGGCGGCGACGCTTCCTATGCCCAGGACATTCTGGCCATGCGCAGCGACATCCTCTCGCGGCAGGGCAAGCTGGAAGAGGCGCTCCAGAGCTATAAGGAGCTGGCCGAGCGCGCTTCGAGCGACGATAACCGCACGCTGGCTCAAATCGGCGCCCTGCGTGTCGCCAAGCAGATGGGCAACTGGAACGAGGTGCGCCTCATCTCAACAACCTTGCTGGAACGCGGCGGCCTCACGGCCAACGAGGAGAAGGAAGTAACCCTGGACCGCGCATTGGCACTCGCCCAGGTGGGCAACACCAGCGATGCCGAGACCGCCTTCAGGGCACTGGCCAAGGATCCGTCCAACGAATATGGCGCACAGGCAGCTTATGAGTTGGCGCGCATGCAGTACGAGATGGGCAACCTCAAGGGAGCCGAGCAGACTGCCAACGCGCTCATCGACAAGGGCACGTCCCACTCCTATTGGCTGGCCAAGTGCTTTATCACGCTGGCCGATATCTGTTACAAGCAGGGTGATGTGGCACAGGCTCGCGAGTACCTGCAGAGCCTCAAGAACAGCTATCCCGGCAAGGAGAAGGACATCTTTAACGAGATTGACTCGCGACTGAACAAGTGGAAGGGCGGAAAGGCCAATACCACGACCAATTCCAGCACGGACAACGGCAAGAAAAAGAGTACCAAGTCTAAGAATTAATCACCAACATCCTCTATAGCATCACACATTATATTATGAAGAAGATATATATAGCCATGTTGTTGGCCGCGTTTGCCTTTAATGGCATCAACGCACAAGATAACAAGACCCTGAACAAGGAAATCACTCTGGAGAAGGATATCGCTCCCCTCGAGAAGAAGGCGGTCAAGAAAAACGAGCTCCCCAAGGTCAAGAAACCCGCTACTACGGGGACCAAGACACAGTTGGGATACAGCGACCTGACAACGCCCATCGAGGTGCCGACGTCGATACCCACCTTGCTGCCATACGGCTACCGCACGGCACACAACTTCAGCGACAAGCGCGGTTACCTTGACGTGGGTGCGGGCACACAGGGTAACTTCCGTGTGGACTTCGGCTACCGCCTGATTGACGATGAGGGCGAGAACCTGAGAGTGTGGTTTAACCACAACAGTACCTGGGCTGGCAAGAACTCGAGCAAAGTCATCGATCTTGACGAGAAACGCGCGAAGCAGAAGTTCAACGACAATACCCTGGGTGTAGACTACAACCGTTCTCTAGGCAAGGGCACGCTCTCGCTGGGACTCCAGGGTCACATTGACATCTACAACCACTATGGCGGCTGGAAGACATTCGGCGGCACTGATGGTCCCGGCACGTGGATAGTCATCCCCGCCCATGACTGGGACAAGGAAAAACAGACGTTCTCCGATTTCAACGTGAATGCCGGCTGGAAGAGCCACTTCATGCTGCTCGACAACCCCTTGAAGTATAGCGTTGGTCTCCAGTATGGCCATGCCGCCTATGATAAGTCCTATTCCGACATTTACAAGCATGGCGCCCACGACAACTGGGGTATCTTGAACCTGATGGGCAGCTATGACATCAACGAGCTCACGACTGCAGGCTTGGGCATCAAGGGTGAATACCTGAGACGTGGCACCAAGGCCAAGACAAGCATCGATAACGACCTGTTTGACGAGGTGGGCATGATTACGCTTTCGCCTACCTATACCATTCGTGGTGACATGTACAAGCTGCAGTTGGGTGTGAATGCTCACATCAGTTTCAGCGACGGTGCGGTTCTGCGCATGTCGCCCAATGTGCGTTTCAACCTGGCGCTGGTCGACGGCTTCAGCGTGTTTGCCAATGCCCTGGGAGGCAAGAATCTGGGCTATCGTGTTCCCACTCATTACTATAACCTGCGCTATGACATGCCGTTGCTGATGTACGGCAGCATCTACACTCCCCTGGATGCTGAGCTCGGTTTCAAGGTGGGACCTTTCCAGGGCCTGAGCGGCAAGGCATCGGTGGGCTATGCCGTCGTCAAGAAACAGCCGGGCATCTGCTACTGGATGTCCTATCCCGAGCAAGCCATAGATATGGGTATGATGTCCACTTACAAAGTCCTCGATGCCCGCGGCTATTACATCAATGCCGAGGTGACCTATAAGTACCGTTCGCTCATCGAGGCCACTGCAGCCATCAAGTATGCCCCGCATGACAAGGAGTTGTTCGATAGCGACAAGCACTACAACAACTACAAGATGGGTGTGGACCGCGCCTCCACTGTCGGTAACTTCGACATCAAGATCAACCCGTGGCGTCCGCTCTCGCTCAACGTCGGTCTCGAGTACCGCGGCGGCCGCATGGCTCTCTTTGGCAACACCTTGTATAGCAGTGAAACGGTATATAGGTTTGTCAACATGGACGACGTCGTCAACCTGCATGCCGGAGCCAACTACCGCTTGAACAGCAACATCAGCCTGTGGCTCCAGGCACACAACCTGCTCAACCGCCGCTACGACATTCTCTACGGCATGGGCGCACAGCGCATCGGCTTCATGCTCGGCGGCTCCCTCACCTTCTGAGAATAGCCACCACAAAAACAAAAGGGCGTGGCACGGGGTTATCTCCCGCGCCACGCCTTGTTTTAGTTGATGTTGCATCAAAAGCTACAAGTACATCACATAGTAGATGGGAAGGTAGGTAATGCCTTGCTGTATGGACACTTCTCGCTCATTGGACAGGACAATAGCCTCCTTAATGTTATAATCTTTGGTTTTGACAAATGTGTCAAGTGCGCTATGGATTTTATAGTCTTTTCCCGATTTTACCTCGATGGGAACGACCGTCAGCAAGTCATAGTTCTCGATCAGGAAATCCACTTCGCCGTTTTTCTTGTTGTCATAATAGTATAGATGGTGATGGTGGGCATAAAGTTCTTGGGCAACTACCGATTCATAGACCGACCCAAGATTGATGCTTTTCTCATCATCCAGGACAGCTCTTACATTGCGGCCGTACAGTAAACCTGATAGCAGTCCCACGTCGTTGAGGTAAAGCTTCAAGAGGCTCTTTTTACAGGATTCGAGCATGGGAAATTTGGGTTGAGAAATGGCTTTGACTTCAAGAGCTATACCTGATGCAACAAGGTAATCAAACTCCTCGGCATAGTCATTAAAACGCTTACCTTTTATTTCCTCAATTCTATTAACAAAAACGCGCTTGCGCTTGTTCTCTAGGTTCGATGGGATGATATCATAAACTCGGCGAATCTTAAGTTTGTTTTCTTTGTCATATTGTGACGCGTCAGCTCCATAATAGTTGTGTATCTCGCTTTGAAGCTGCCGTAATTCGACGATATTATCAGTGCTTAGAAATGTGTTGACGGCATCTGGCAAGCCTCCGCACAGCAAGTAGCGCTTAAAATGCTTGAATATGATGTTGTGAAGCGCTAAATCAAGCGACTGTCGGTTGTCAAAACATTCCCGAAGGTGGTCAAGCACTTCTTGACCGACGCCATTGGCCATCAGGAATTCCTCAAAATCAAGCGGATAAAGATGATGCGTCTCGATGCTGCCAATGGGGATGGATGTTGATTGTGCCAGCGCCACACCTAGCAAAGAGCCACTGGCAATGTACGTGAAGCGATCATCGGCCTTCAAGAACTTGAGCATGGTTAGCAGGTGAGGATAGGATTGAATCTCGTCAAGAAACACTAGCGTGTCTTTTTTGTTTCCCATTTTTTCTCCAGCCAATACGCTTAATTGTAGGTAAAAGTCCTTGACAGTTCTCACTTGGGAAAACGCCTGATTACCTTCAGCATCTTCTTTCAGGTTGATCTCTATATAGTTCTTAAATAGTTTTTGACCAACATGACGGATGATGAAGGTTTTGCCGACTTGGCGTGCCCCATCTAGGACAAGTACTTTGTTCGAATCGCTGTTTAAGTACTTTTCTAATGTGCTTTGTATCTTTCTGTATAACATGCTGTTACTAATTAATTTGCACTTTTTCTTGAACCTGATATATCAAAATCACACTTTTTCTCAATTTTTGATGGTGCAAAAATACACTTTTTCTGACTTTTTATAAAGAAATAACAACACTTTTTCTTTTCAAGGGGCAATCATTTGCTTGAATATGGAAGAAACAGGGCGTGGTGCGGGAGATAACCCGCGCCACGCCCTGTTGTTTATTAACTAGACTAACTAGACTAACTAGACTATCTAGGATGTCTAGAGTTCTAGTGCTGGCCGGTTAGGGCAGGGTGGGCAAGGCATCGCTGTGCTGCATGAAGGCTTCGGCAGCGTTGCAGCGGCACTCGAGACCGCGGAATTTCTCCATGGGACCATGCCACTCGTAGATGTCCTCCATGTGCTGGCTCACATGGCAGTTGCAGGCCCGGTGCTTGCGCTCCAGCACGCTCTCGATATTGACCCAATGGGTGGGGTGGAACATCTGGCTTTGCGTACCCGACATGGCCTCGAAGTAGAACAGTTTGAATCGGCGGTCCAGCCGTCGCCAGGCATCCATCACGAGAATGCCGCAGCAGGCATGGTCGCGATGGCCGTCAAGGGGCCAGTGCGTCATCACGATGTCGGGGTTCTCGCGGTCGATGAGTTCGCGCATCTCTTTGTAGCGTTCCAGGTTGACCTCGGTGTTGCCGTCCACTTGGCTCATGAAGATGTGGCGCGCTCCGGTCACCTTGCATGCGTTTTCGCTCTCCACCACGCGTATGGCGGCCGCCTCGCTGTGACTCATGCCGGCGATGCCGGCATCGCCACGCGTGAGATAGACGCACACCACCTCGTGGCCGGCCTCGGTCAGCAGGCACATCGTTCCGCCGCAGCACGTTTCGGGGTCATCGGGGTGGGCGCCGATAGCCAGCACCTTGAGGCGGCGTCGGGGGTGGTTTGCACTATTGTTTGCATTCTCTTGGGCAGCGGCTCCCAACGGCAGCCCCAGCACCGTGGCACCCACGGCTGCTGCACCCGTCATCTTGATCATTTCTCTTCTATCCATAATCTCAAAATCATTAATCACTAATCATTAATCATTAATCCCTAAACCCTAACTCATTGCCGTTCTCGTCGATGATGATGTCCAGGCCTACATACCAGATGCGTCCCACGATTTCGGATGCCATGCCCATTGCACGCAACTTGTCGATGTAGCGCTTCATTTTGTTGCAATAGCTCTTGTCTTCGCGTTGACCGCTCTTGTAGTCGATGACCAGCAGGCGTCCGTCGGGACGGCGCAAAATACGGTCGGGACGCAGGTTCTCAATACCGTCTTTGGCCTTTTTCGAGGCTGTGGTGATGGTACGCTCGCTATACACCTTGTTGGCGGGGTCAAACCATACAGCGATACGGCACAGCGGGTCCATGATGGGTCCGCGCACGTGCTCATTGACATTGGTCAGGCTGCACGGGTCATCGTCATCGTTGGTGATGATGCCGTGTTTGATGCCGTAGTTGATGACGGCGTCCACGTCGTTGCGGTCCGCAATGCGGCTCATCAGGCTGTGGAGCCTCAAACCCGCATCGATGTGTGAACTGGAAACGTTCTCGCTCCTGACACGCAACTCGGTGGGAATGTCGCTGACGGTGTAACGCCTGATGGGTACTTCCAGGGGCGGTTCCTCGTCTTCATCGTCGTGTTGTCTTTTCTTGAAATCGGCAATCTCGGCAGCCGACGAGGGCGTGCCGTACTCATACCAGCCGCCAGTCGTGCCGTCGGGCAGCTCCACGGGTGTCATGGGGGCTCCGTCGGTGATGGGATGGGTGCTGGCAAAGCCGGTGAGCAGCTGTTTCAGGTCATTGTGGTACTTGCGGTCCCTGTCGGTGCCGGCAAAGATGTGCATCTCGATGCAGGGACGGGTCATGGCCACATAGGTCTTGTTCAGATTGTCGATGGTGGCGTCGGTGACATGCTTGATGGCAAAATCCCGCAACTTGATGTCAACCAAGCCCTGTTCGATGAGTTGGTTGGTGGCGTTGGCGTCGATGTTCACGAGCGGGGGAACATCGCCGTCATCGGGCCTTGTGCCGTCAGGCGACAGCATGGCCAAGGTGCCGATGATGTCCTCGCGTGAGGCCCAATATTTGGTTTCCAGGTAGTTGCCGTTGATTTGCCAGTTGGCAAACGGCATCACTACGCAGTCAAACTCCAGGCCCTTGGCCTTGTGGACGGTCATTACGTTGACCGCATCGGCGTTCTCGTCGCTGCTCATTGCCAGCAGGTCCTTTTTCTCGTCCCAGAACCTGAGGAATTCCCTCACGCTGCCGCCGTTGTGCTGAGCGCAGAATTGCATCGCGCAGTCCTGGAAGGCCAGCAGGAATGCAGCCTCTCGGTCCACTTCGTTGCTGTCGTCTTGTTCGGCCGTGCTGTCAAGAGCTGAGGCTTCGCGTTTGAAATGGGCGATAATGGTCTCGATGATACTCGTCAGCGTGGCGAGTTCTCCATTGCCGGGCAGCAGTTCCTCCAGGGTGCGGGCAAACTCGTCTTGGGGCGAGTCGGCGCCGTTCTCGTCGGCTATAAGGTCGCCCATGTCCACGGCATCCATGCTTTGGGCCAGAATCTTGCCGGCCACGTCGGGAGTGGCATCGGGCAGGGCGGCAATCTCTTTGATGAAGCGGTTCAATCCGGCATAAAGCCGTTGCTCGTTCAGCAATTTGCGCCTGATGCGCTCGCGCATCTTCTCGACACCCTCGTCCACCACCTCCTCGTTGTCGTTATCGGCGTCTTCGCTGGCTGTGAACTGGCAAGCGTCTATAAAGCGCAACATGGCGATGATGCGTCTGATGATGGGTGAGTTGTTGAGCATCAGCGACTCACCCGAAATGATCTTTATCTGTTCGCCTCTTGTGCGCTGGTTGTATTCCAAGATGCGCTGCACCACCTTTTGGCCGTCGCTGTTGGTATAGACCAGGATGCCTATCTGACCCCATTGATAGCGCTGGTGCAGCTTCATCAGGTAGGCGGGCAGTAGTGCCAGCGTGTCAAGTTCCTTGAGTTCCTCGTCGGTGGGCGGCAACTCTCCTTGCTCGGCCAGGATGCCGCGTATGAAGTCGTCTTTCCCTGCCAGCAGGTGATATTTGTCGGTGTACAGCCTCACGTAGCCGGGCAGCTTTTTCTTGTCGATGTTGGCGGGCATCGCCTGGCGGTAATCCTGGTAGGTGCCTGCGATGGTCGGCTGGTCGGCATATAGCTGGCTGATGTATTGAAACAAGCCGTTGTTGAACTCGATAATGTGGCGGCAACTGCGGTAGTTGGTCGATGTGGGCTCGCCGGGAGCGGGACGGCTGTCGTCGTCCAGGCCGTCGGTGATGTCGTTCCTGAAGTCCTGGTCCACCTTCTCGCGGAACACGGTCGGGTCGGCGTTGCGGAAACGGTAAATCGATTGCTTGGCATCGCCAATGAGCATATTGAAGTTGCCGCTTGCCAGGCTCTCTTGCAGCAATCCCTTGAAATTCTCATACTGCTTGGAACTGGTGTCCTGGAACTCATCAATCATGAAATGGGAGATGGAGGACCCTACACGCTCATAGACGAATGCCGAGCCGCTCTCCAGCACGGTGCCGATGAGCTCGTTGGTGTCACCGATGAGGATGGAGTTGGTCTCATGGCGGAATCGTTCCAGATGCAGGTCAATCATACCCAGCAAACCCAACAGGCCCAGGTTGTTGCCGATGGCGGTCAGGAAGGCTATGACGCGCTCGGTGTTGAAGTGCTTGGCCACAAGGCCTGTGATGTGGGTGATAACGCTGGGATCGGGTTCCTGGCGGCTGCGGAACTGGCTGGCGATTTTGGCCTCGTCAGCGTCCTTGAGCGTTGATTTGGCGGCATATTCCCCTTTCTCGTAGAAATTGGACAGGGCACCCTTGATTGCTTTGGCCATGGGGGCTAGGTACTGGATTAGTTCCTGGTCGGCTTGTGCGATGCGCTCCTCGCAGGCTTCAATCATCTGGTTGATCCAAGCATTGAAACGCTGGATGCGTGTGAAATCGCTGTGGAAAACCCCATCCTTGTCGACCGAGCCCAGATAGGACCTGATTTCCTCCATCTTGCCTCGGAACTCCTCGCTGTTGATATTGCTGGCAAATTCACTCAGGCTGCCGCCATCGTCTTTAAAGAATTTCCATTGTTTGGTTTTGGCCTTTTCATTAATCAGGTGTCGCTGGTACTCTTTCACCCACTTGTCCACGGCAGTGGCGACGGGTGTGCGGCCCAACGTGAGCAGGAAACTGTGGGTGGCTGCCCTCACGGCATATTTTTCATCGAGCTGGATGTCATAGTTGAAGTCGCGGTCCAGTTCGCGCGCAAAATTGCGCAGGATGCTCTGGAAAAACGAGTCGATGGTGCTCACGTTGAAATTGCTGTAGTCAAACAGCAGCTCGTTCAACGCCTGGCGCGCCAGCGTGCGCACTCGGGACTCGTCAAGCCCGGTCTCGTCCATGAAATCCTGCAGGTAGTCGCTCTTCACACCAGGCTGGGACAGACGGTACAATTCCTTGACGATGCGGCTTTTCATCTCGTCGGTGGCCTTGTTGGTGAACGTGATGGCAAGCAGCAACCGGTGGGCATTCAGGGGTTGGGAGTCACCGCTACGGCGGCGCGGCACAACCGTGCCCTTGCCGTCATCCAGGGTGGTGAACAGCAAGTGTTTGATATACTCCTTGGCCAGCGTATAGGTCTTTCCAGACCCAGCCGACGCCTTAATAACCAGCAGATTGCGCGACAAATCCTCTCCCATAAAAATGACTCCCCTTTAATCTCTAATCCCTAATCTCTAATCACTAATCTAAAGATCACGACACCTTAAATCCCATCTTGCGCAACTCGTCGGCAACGCGCTCCCTAAAGTCGCCCTGAATCAGTATCTCGCCGCCGCGGGCACTGCCGCCCACGCCCAGCGTACGCTTCAGCTGCGCTGTCACCTGCTTCAGTGCATCATCGTCGGTGACAAAGCCCGTGACAATCGTGGCTTGCTTGCCGCCACGCCCTTTGCGCTCCAGCACGATGCTCAATCGTCTAGCTCCTTGCTGCTGCAGAGCGTCGCCCTTCGGGGCCGTTTTATCTGTTTCGGGAACGCACTCGTTGGCCGTGGGGACAGGCACGTTAAAAGCCTTGCCCAGCGCATCTTTCCAGTCTGTTGAATTCATTGTTCCAATCAAATTTTACAAAAGTGAGACCTCAGGATTAAACCTTCAGGCATGTTTCACATCAAAGGTACAAATTTCCCGTGAAAGGGGAATACAAAAAACAAAAAAAATGACCGAGAATGAGCAAAAAACACTGAAAAATGCTTTTCAGTTCAAATAAAAGCAGTACTTTTGTCGAACTGTTTACTTTTATATTTTTTACTAACTATTTCACTTTAAAATCACACTAGTATGGCTTATGTAATTTCTGATAGCTGCGTAGCATGTGGAACTTGCCAGTCAGTATGTCCCGCCGACGCCATCAAGGAAGGCGACATCTATTCGATCGACGCTGATACCTGCTTGGATTGCGGTACTTGCGCTGACGCTTGCCCCACCGGTGCAATCGCTCCCGGCGAGTAATTACGCGCTTAATCAACAAGACAACAACCGCGGCCACGTCCCCTCAACAGGATGTGGCCGCCTCTGTTTATTTCACACCTTCAATTCCTTACCAAGCCATTAAATCTATCATTAACGGATAGCCCCAACTTGAATAATTGGGCATTTGTTGTAGTCATAAGAAGAAAATATACTACCTTTGTCAATGCCGAAATTCTTTTGAACGGGCTCAAGTATACTGATTAATAACTAATTACACAATATTTCAGAATGAAGAAGTATTACTACTCCATGCCTTCTTGGCGGTTAGTCGCCGTCATCGTGGCTTTGCTGGCATGCGCCTGTCCTGCCAGTGCACAGTATTTGCGCACTTCCTATTTTATGGAGAACTCCCAGTACCGCATGCAGATGAATCCCGCTTTGGCTCCCACCAAGGGATTTGTCCACTTGCCCGGAATAGGCCACGTCAATGCATCGGTGAGGTCCAATTCATTGGGATTGGAGGACCTGATTGACGTCATCAAGAACAAAGATGATGCCGACTATTTTGCCAGCGACAGCTTCATGAGCAACCTCAAGGACAAAAACTTTGCCCTGGCCAATGCAGGCACCGACTTGCTATCTGTGGGGTGGTGGCACAACGAGCGCTCCTTCTGGTCCATCAATTTCAGCGTCAAGACCGATGGTGACCTGAATGTGAATCGCAACCTGTTCTCATTCATGCGCGACATGCGAGGCATGGAAAGCAACGACTATACCAATTATGAACGCGACCTGGGCAAGCAGGAACTCAATGTGAATGCCTACGGCGAGATTGGTCTGGGCTATACGCATCGCTTCAACGACCGTATCAGTGCCGGTGTACGCGTCAAGGGTCTGCTGGGTGTGGGCAATGCCCACCTCGAGGTGAACAAGGCGGTCATCAAGACCAATCTGGAAGGCGTTGCCCCCGACATTGACTGGAGCACGGCCGGTCCCGATGAATTGCTGGCAGCCAAAGGTACCGCATCGGTCGAGGTTGACGCTGTCCTCGAGAGTTCTATGAAAGGCCTCGAGTACGAGAAAACCAGTAGGGGTTACATTGATGAATTGGAATTTGAAGCCAAGAATATGGGCATTTCCGGTTTTGGCGCCGGTATTGATATTGGCGTTTCTGGCCGAGTCGCTGGTGGCCTTTCGCTGTCGGCTGCATTGGTCGACTTGGGTTTCATCAAGTGGTCCAAGAGTGCCACTAAGGTGGCTCATGCTAATGCCGAGGATCTGAACTTTGACAGCGAGAATCCCGGCGATGTCCTGCGTTTCTCTGATGTCGTGGGTAGCGGCAAGGCCCTCAATTTGGACATGATGCGCCTCTACATTGATGAAGACGGTACCAAATCGCGCACCACCAACCTTATCCCCTCGATGGTGCTGGGCGCCGACTACACCTTTACAGGAGATAAGCTGAGCCTGGGAGTTCTTTATACCAACTATTTCGCGCATGTGAGGAACGAGGGCGAACTCACTATGTCGATCAACTACAAGCCTAGTAACTTTGTCGGTCTCACAGCAAGCTACTCGCCCATCTTGTGCGGCGGTCAGTCAGTAGGTTTTGCCCTCAAACTGGGTCCGCTGTTCATGGGAACCGACTATATGTTCTTTGGCAAGAACACCAAGTGCTGCAACGCCCTGTTCGGCCTCTCCATTCCCTTGTCTGCTAGACGCAATTAATCAATCATGGGGCAAACCGGTAATCGGCTTGCCCCATGTTAATACAATTCAATCAATCGAATCTTAGTTGCTCAGCAACATGTCGATGAGCATGGCCATGTCGCTGATGGTGATTTCGCCATCTCTATCGGTGTCGGCACCATAGATGTTGACATTGGCAGCATTGCCTGACAACAGATAGTCGATGAGTACTGTCACGTCTTCAATGCTGACAACATGGTCACCGTTGGCGTCTCCTGCCGGCGTCACCTCGCTCTTCAGCGTCTCATAGATGGCAAGTGCGCGGTTTTTAAACCAATCACCAGCGCGAAGGGCGATAGCCTCATAGTTGGAGTTGTCTAACCCGGCCTGTTTATTGTTCATAAACGAGGGCAATGCATAGTTGTAGTATTCCATGCAGAAGTCATACAACTCGTCAAGACCATTGTTGATGAATTCTTCCCAGATTTCAAGCATTCGGGCTGCGATGTGCGGCTCGTAACGCATATTGATGAATAACTTCCTGTGGGAACTGCTCAAGGCAGTATAGAAGTCGACAGCAGGATTGCACTTGAAATAGTTGTGGTTGGTCGAGTAGCCAAACGCCCAATCAAAGTCCCATGCGGGTCCGAAGACGAACTTGCTGCTGTCGTCCAGGATATTCTTGTTATAGCAGAACACGCTCTTGGGCTGCAGGATCTCATAGTTGCAGATGTACTCGTTAAACATGGTGTAACGAGCAGCACTCTCGAGATCAACTTCGCTCAGGATATCCCTTTCATAGTAAATCTCGCTGATCATGCGATTGACGCGGGTTTTCACATCTTTAAACGTGAGCACCGTGCTGCCCGAATCGGCAAACTCTGGTTCTTTGATATTGATGGGAACCAGATAAGGATTGGAATAGAATTTTTGGCCATCAACTTCATCATAATGGTTGTCCATCTCCAATAACGCAGCCGATTTCTCATCGTCAAGATCTACGCTGTTGCTGGCAAAACCCACCTTCTCGGTTAGGTTGTAGCTGCCTTTGTAGGTGCCATTAACGTACAAATCCACGGGTATTATGTGATTTGCGGCAACTGTTCCCATCAGGCTGGCAGCTTTCATGCCATAGGCATTGGTCAGCATCGAAGCATACATCTTATTGGCCAGCAACACCCAGTTTTTGCCTTTAGGCAGACCCAGTGGCTTCACCTTTTTATTGAATTTCAGGCGGTATGGGTTTTTGGAGTCGGGGTTGCTTGACCATGACGTGTTGCCACGTCCCTTGACTTGCACCGAATCGGTCATTGATGGGAATATTCCTGCACCATCAATGATGATTTCTGCATCCAGGTAGTACTCCTTGCTGCTGATATTCTCACCGCCCACCGTATTGATGTCAATGCGCGGCACCGATGTGCTGTGGTCGGTCAAGAAATCAGTGCGGATGGTGTACTGCCTGCCGTAGGGCATCAGTGCGTACTTTCCTGCTCCAGCGGGCGCCAAAACGGCATCACCGGGATACCCGACAGTGTACACTCTATCATGAGCATAGGAGATACGGCTAACAGAACTCAGTTGCTCCTTGCCGTCAACATAGGCTCTCGCATTCTCGTCCGACAAGTTGAATGAGGCTGTCAGCCATTTGCCGATGCCACCAACTAAGATGTCGATTTCGCTGTCGGTAATGGCGCCTGCGGCTTCGTTCACGAGCTGATAATTGTCCTTATCCTTGAATTTAAAGCTAGTGATTGAGGGCAACTCCTTAACGCATTGTTCGTCGATTGATAGGACCTCAACGAGCGGATAAACATAACGGATGCCGTCAAGTGCCGTGAAGATGACCTCGGTATCATTAACTATCTTGCTGCTGATACAAGAATCAGGGAATACCAGTAAACGCCCGTCTGTCATGGTGACATAACTTGTAGCGTGAGCAACAGAAGCGAGAGATAGAAAAGTCGAAAATAAAACTACAAGGAGGAATGGTGGTTTGTGGAGCAAACCACCATTCAAATCCTTTTTTGCTAAACTAATCATTTAAATACCCTGTTTTTTTGAGCAATTTAGTGACAATTAAAGCAATAACTACCGCTGGGGGTTAGTTGCCTAACAGCAGGTCGATGAGGGCGGTCACGTCGGCGATGTTGACGTTGCCGTCATTGGTCATGTCGGCAGCTGCAAGGTTGAGCGGCGTGTCGTTGTTGAGCATGTAGTCGATCAGCACGGTGATGTCGGAGATGTTCAAGTTGCCGTCATCGTTCACGTCACCGGGGGTGAAGGCGGGCTCCTCGGGGAAGACGATGGTGTAGGTCGAGGTGCCCTTGAGCGACGTTTGCGTGCCCTCGGTGTAGAAGTAGGTCTTGATGAAGTACCTCCAGCCGTCAATCACGTTGGTCATGTCGAACTGCATCGTCTCGCTCTCGCCGGGAGCCAGTGTCAGGTGCTTGTTGACGCCTTGTACGCTGGTACCGCTTGTGTTATAGATGTTTTTGTACAGCTTGGCCGAGATGTCCTCGTCGTAGGTGGTCTGGCCATTGTTGGTAATGGTGAGCACGACGCTGAACTTGTCACTGGTGATAATCTTGTTATCGGTATCGGTGACGTCCAGAATCTTGATGGTAGCGCTCAACGAAGCGGCGGGCATCGGGTTGAGAGTAATGGTACGGATAGCGATGGGGTCGGAGCCATTATCGTTCCAGGACCAGGTGAGGACGTGGTCGCCAGCGGTGTCGCTCATGTACCTGTAGGGGATGCTGCCGGTCTCGCCAGGTGCCAGGCCCACAAAGGCGGTGCCGAAGAAGGTGCCGTCGGCAAACATGTAGAGCAACTCGTTGCTCGACGTTCCGTTATTGGTCATGTTGAGCTCGATGTTGACGGGGCGACCATTGTGCATGTTGCCCGCCATGGTGATGTCGTTGACGGCGTAGTTACGCTCACCTGACGTTCCATAGCCGGTGAAGTGGCACTGGTTGCCGTAGATGGTTACCTCGATGTAGTTGAGGTCAGCACCGACACAGGGACGCCAGTTGTCCTCACCGTACTCGCTGTACATGGGCAGGATGCGGTAGGTGCCGCTGGTCATGTTCTCGCCGAAGTTGAGCTCCTTGCCCTGAAGATTATAGTAGTTGCCGGGTTTGCAGTCGGTACCATAGCTGCTATAGAGCCTGGCAATCATTTCATCGCCATCGAAGAGGCCCCAGCCGAAGCGCACGGTGAGTAAGTCGGCTGTGTAGTTGTAGAAGCGGCCCGAGACGTAAGCAGTGAATGGATCACTGGTATAAGCGCGGGTGTCGGTGTAGCTGTCGAGTTTCATCTGTGCTGCCGTGAGCTCAAACACCGAGGTGCCGTCATTGTTGGGCTGCAGACCCAGAAGGGCAGCCTGGCTGTAGATGTATCCATAAGGGCCATCGGCGCTACCTGTGCCCTGCTCGTCGGGATTGAGCACGTTGAGCAGGAAGTAGCCGTTGCTCTGGCCGTTCCAGCCCCAGTTGATGTGGAACATGCCGTTGCCGTCATAGCCGTCGCAGATGAATGCGTGGCCACTCGAGGCCTTGCTGCCGCTATAGATAACGGGGCGGCCAGCTGCGATTTCGGCATAGAGAGCATCGGCCCAACCTTGGGTGGTGTAGTTGTAACGGCTCACGAAGTGTGCACCGGCATCGTAGTCAAAGTAGGTGGCCAATCTGAGAGGGATGCGTCCGCTGGTAGCACCCGATGACGAAGTCTTGAAGTTCATCTCAACAGCCTGGGCGCAATACAGCGTCAACTTGGCTGCTGCCAAGGCGGCCTCGCTCAGCGTGTCGGTGGTCTGGTAGGTGCTCTGCATGAGGTCCCATTCAAACGTGGTCACGGGCAACTCGGGCATATCGATCTTGAGCGTTTCAGTCTGATAGGCCGGAATCGGCTGCGTAGTGCTGGCGGGCCACTGCCAGTAGTAGAGCACTTGAGCCATTGCCGTGGCTACACAGCCCGCATAGGCATGCTTGGTCGCCGAAATGAAGGGGAGCAAGATGTTATAGGGGTTGTTCTGTGACCAGGCGGCATTGACCAGCGGCCTGATGGCAGGAGCCGACGTGAGGGGATGTGCCGGCTTGGCATAAGTGGCCAGTGCCTCGATCTGGGCGGCATAGCCCTCGAGCATATACTGCATGGCCTCGGGCATGTTCTGACTGTCAAAAGTGCCGTTGTCGCTGTAGCCCAGCACGGCGGGTGCACGGTCGTCACCGGCAACGATGACATATCCGCCCTGATTGCCTGTGAACACATAATAGGCCGCATTGTCGGTCCCGGGAGATTTTGCCATAGGAGCCTTGTGGGCCATTCTCAGGCTGGGTGAATGCATCGAGTGGCTAGCCATGAAGCTGGCAGCGATGCCACGAGCCTGATTCTCGTTGATGGGTGCGGCCCATGCGGTGGTGATGGTCAGCAGGCACATCACGACAAGGAGGTTTTTAACTTTTCTCATATGAATGCGTTTATTAATTAAGGTGAATAATTCCTAATTAAGAATGATGCTGATAAAAGCATTGGCATCGGCAACCTTGTCTTAGCCGGTGGAATCCCGGTTGCTGCCGGATACGGACTCAATGCGGGTAACTGTTTAAACCATCTTATTGGTGGGGCCAGTTGCCACTCAGCAGATAGTCAATCAGGGTGGTTACGTCGGCGATGTTGACGCTGCCGTCTTTGGTCACGTCGGCAGCTGCAAGGTTGAGCGGCGTATCGTTGTCGAGCATGTAGTCAATCAGAGTGGTGACGTCGGAGATGTTGACGTTGCCGTCATCGTTCACGTCACCGAGGGTGTACTCGGGTTCCACGGGCTCCTCGGGGAAGACGATAGTGTAATAGGGAGTGGTGGAATCAAGCACTGCCTGACCATTGCTGTAGTAGTAGATAGCGGCAAAATACCTCCATCCATTGATGACATTGTCCAGGTCGAACTGCAGCTCGGTGGTCTCGCTAGGAGCGATGCTGATGAACTGGTTCTCAATCTGTGCATTGCTGCCGTAGGTGCCGTCAAGGTTCTTGTACAGCTTCACGGTGATGTCTTCCTGATAGTCCACGGAGCCGTTGTTGGTAATGGTGAGCTTGACACTGTACTTATCGCTGGTGACAATGCTGTTAGCATAATCGGTGACGTTAAGCACCTCGGACGTGATTCTCAGGTTGGCGGTGGGCATTTGGGTGACATTGAGCACTGTTTGGGAAATGGGTTCGCTGCCGTCCTGGTTCAACGAGAACGTGCAGGTGTAGGTGCCAGGCGCCGTGGGCAGGAACGTGAACATGATGTCACCACTTGCACCAGGCTCAATGCCCAGATAGGCCGTTGAATTGAACGCGCCATTGACGTGCATGTACAGCAAATCGTTTTGTGAAGTGCCGTTGTTGGTTATGTTCAGCGTGAGGTGCACGGGGCGGCCATGGTGCAATGCGCCATCATGGTTTATCTCATTGACCATGTAGTCCCGCGTACCGGCCGAACCTTGGCCAGTAACCATGCAGTTGTCACCGTCGATGTTCACCTCGATGTAGTTCACATCGGCTCCTACACACGGGCGCCAGTTGTTGGCTCCATACTCGCTGTAGATGGGCACGATGCGGTAGGTGCCGCTGGTGATGCCGCTGCCAAAACTCAGCTCCTGGCCGTTGGTGGAGAAGAAGTAGCCTGACGGGAGTGAAGTGCTGCCGCTCCTATAGAGGACAGACAGCAGCTCGTCACCTTGATAGAATCCCCAACCGAAGTTCACAGCTATTGTTTCGGGAGTGTAGTTGTAGAAACGTCCAGTCACCGCTGCCTTGAAGTTGGCGTCGCTGGACGTGCGGCTCGTGACAGCACCGTTGAGCGCCACGCTGCCTGAGGTTAAGGCAAACACGCTTTCGCCCTCTCCCGGCTCGATATTGCAGACAACATATTGGCCGTAGATGTAGCCGTAGGACTCGCTGGCGCTGCCGGTGCCCTGAGCGTCGGGATTGAGCACATTGAGCAGGTAATAACCGTTGCTCATGCCGTCCCAGCCCCAGTTGATGTGGAACAGGCCTTCTCCGTCATATCCGTCGCAGATGAATGCGTGGCCACTTGATGCCTTGCTGCCGCTGTAGATCACAGGGCGGCCTTCAGCCAGCTCACTGTAGATGAGGTCGGCCCAGCTTTGTGTTGTATAATTCTCGCGGTATTCGCAATGAGCGGCACGCTTGTAGCCAAAGTAGGTGGAAATGGCATCGGGGATGTGGTTGGTGCTGGCTCCCGAAACTCCATACTGGAAGTCCATTTTCATCACTTGGTCGCAATACAGCGTGAGTTGGGCGGCAGCGAGGGCGCCGTCGCTCTCGGTGTCGTTGCTCAGATAGGTGTCCTGCATCGCGGTCCAGTTGAATTCAATGGGTTCCAACTGGGGCATGTAGATGCCCAGGCTCTGGGAGGTGTAAGCAGGAATAGCACTTGTGGGGCATGCGGGCTGTTTCCAGTAATACAGCACCTGGGCCAAGGCTGTGGCGACACAGCCGGCCACTGCCTGCTTGCCGTTGTTGAGTATGGGCAGCAGGGTGTTGTATGGTGAATTTTGAGACCACGAGGCGGTAACCAGCGGACGGATGGCGGCACCCGAGGCGGCGAGGAAGGCCGGCTTGGCGCCTTGGGTCAGTGCTGTAATTTGGCTGGCATAGCTTTCCAGCATGTCCTGCATAGCCTCGGGCACGTTGTTGCTGTCATATGTGCCCTTGTCGCTGTAACCCAGCACTGCAGGTGCGCGGTCGTCACCGGATACGATGACATAACCACCCTGATTGGCATTGAACACATAGAAGGCTGCATTCTCGCTGCCAACGGAGTTTTTTAATGGCATCTTGTGGGCCATTCTCAGGCTAGGTGAATGCATCGAGTGGCTAGCCATGAAGCCGGCAGCGATGCCACGTGCCTGATTCTCGTTGATGGGCGCGGCCCATGCGGTGGTGATGGCCAGCAGGCACATCACGACAAGGAGGTTTTTAATTTTTTTCATATGAACGCGTTTATTAATAAGGTGAATAATTCCTAATTGAGAATGATGCTGATGATGGCATTGGCATCGGCAATGTTGATTTCACCGTTTTTGTCAACATCGGCACGAGCCACCACATCGGGATGGGCACTGCGCCCCAGGATGATATCGATGACGGCATTGACATCGGCGATGTTCACTTCACGGTCACCGTTCACGTCACCCTTGGGATAACTGGGCGCCTGGGGGAAGACGATGGTATATGTACCGGTGCCACCATTGCTGATCTGTTCGCCTCCACTGTAATAGTACGTCTTGGCAAAATAGGACCACCCGTCCATCACGTCGTCCAGGTCAAACTGCAATCGGGTCGATTGGCCGCCCGCCAGGCTGATGGGCACGGTCTTGGTCTGCACCAGTGTGCCGTAGTTGCCGTAGGTGTGCTTGTAGAGGTTGATAGTGATGTCTTCGTTATAGGCCGTTGTCGAGTTGTTTTGGACATTGACCTGTACGCTGAAGCGGTCGCTCGTGATGACTCTGTTTTGCGCATCGGTGACATTGAGCGCGCGGGGCTGGAGCGTCAGGCTGGCTGCGGGCATGTTATTGATAGTGATGTTCAAGCCGGTTAAATACGTACTGGGCTTTTCTTCCATAGCGAAGGCGACATAGACGGTGCCTGTCTTGTCGGGCAAATAGATGAACTCCAGATTGTCGCTCTTGCCCTTTTCCACATCAATGTATGCCGAGGAATACATTTTGCCGTCGACAAACATGTAAACCAAGTCGTTGCGCGTGTTGCCATTGTTGGTCATGTTCACCTTGATGTTCACCGGACGTTTGATGTGCATGTGGCCTGTCACGTCAAAGCTGTTGATAGTGTAATTGGGAGTGCATGAATTGCCATAAGTGGTCGCATAGCAGGTGTTGTTCTGGATAGTCACTTCGATGTAGTTGATTTCCGAACCCACACAGGTGCGCCAGTTGTTGGCGCCTATCTCGCTGTAGATAGGTATGATGCGGTAGGTGCCGCTAGTGATGTTCTCGCCAAAGGATAGCGTCTCGGTGATTTTGGTGTAATACTGGCTATCCAATTGACTTTTAGTGCCGGTTTTGAGCACCTTGAGCATGGTGTTGCCATTAAAGAAACCCCAGCCATAGTCAAAACCGATGGTTTGAGCGGTCGTGTTCAGGAAATGGGTGAGAACGGTCATGGAAAAAGAGGCGCTCTGATTGGTGCGGCTCAAGTTGGAGCTCTGTATAGAGATAAACCTGTCGGTGACGACAAGCTGCCCGGCTGTGGTGCCTGGTTCAATTCCCGTGACCATTGCTTGGTCCATGATGTAACCATAGGCGTCGTCGGCACTTCCCACACCCTGGATGTCGGGATTCAACACGTTGAGCAGGAAGTAGCCGTTGCTGCTACCGTTCCAGCCCCAGTTGAAGTGGAACATGCCGTTGCCGTCATAGCCGTCGCAGATGAAAGCGTGACTGCCACTCGCTTTGCTTCCGCGGTAAGCGACAGGACGTCTTGCCGCTAATTCGTTGTAAAGGGTTTCTTCCCAATTTTGGGTCGAGTAGTAAATGCGCCTAACGTACTTGGCGCTGGGCTTATAGCCATAATAATTGATCAGTGTGATGGGAATCTCACTCGTGTAGGCCGATGAGCCATCGGGCGTGAAGTCCATGGAGAGCGATTGGGCACAATACAGTGCCAGTGTCGCTACCGACTGGCCTGCGGCGCTGAGGGTGTCGGACGTCTCATAGGTATTGCGCATGTTGCTCCAGTCAAAGTCCACAGCAGGCAGTTGCGGCATGTAGATTTTCTTCGTCTCGGTGGTATAGGCGGGTATGGGGGCGGAGGGACGTGCGGGCCATTTCCAGTAATACATGATCTGGGCCATCGCTGTCGCCACGCAGCCCACGGGGGCATGCTTGCCGTTGATGAACGGAATGCGGATATTATAAGGAGCCCTTTGTGACCATTGGGTGCTGATGAGCGGTGCGATAGCGGGTTTGTTGCTCAGGTGCAGTGCTGCTTGGGCTCCGTTGTCAATCGCCTCGACCTGGGCAGCATAGCCGTTGAGCAGTTCTTGCATGGCCTCGGGAACGTCCTGGCTGTCAAAGGTGCCGTTTTCGCTGTAGCCCAAGATGGCGGGCACGCGGTCGTCACCGGCAACGATGACATATCCGCTACGGCCGGCGTTGAACACATAGTATGCCGCTTGGCTGTCCGATGCCGGCGCACCCATCCTGGGCGCTCTCTGCGCCATTCTCAGGTTGGTTGACTGCATGGCATGGTTGGCCATGAACTGTGCCGCAATGTTACGGGCCTGGGACTCGCTCACGGGGCCGGCCCAGGCCGTGGTAATGGCCAGCAGGCACATCATCGTGATGATACTTTTCAGGTTTTTCTTCATGTTGATCATTTTAGTATTATTAGAGGTGTTGTTATCATAATGGGGGAGTGTGGACTAACTGTTCAGGATGATGTTGATGATGGCATTCACATCACCGATGTTGATTTCTTCGTTGCCGTCAACATCACATTCCCAGATGATGCTCGGATCGGTGAATGTGCCCATGATGACCGAGATGACAGCATTGACATCGGCAATGTTTACCTCACCATCGCGGTTCACGTCACCGGGTATCAGTGTGGGAGTCTCGGTGAAGTAGATGGTATAGTCACCAGAGAGATCCAATAACAATTCACGCGACTGGCTATAGTAGTTGACATAGGCATTATAGGTCCAGCCGTCGACCACGTTGTCGAGGTCGAACTGAATGGTAGTCGACTTGCCCGGGTTGATGCTCACCGTGCGCGTCACGCTCTGTACTGGAGAGTCATAGTAGCCCATCAGCCGCTTGTAGAGGTAAACGGTAATGTCCTCATTATAGGCCGTCGTGCCGTCGTTGGTGACTGTGGCCTTCAGGCTGAACTTCTTGCCCAAGATCCAGTCGCGCCAATGGTCGACAACATTCTGCACCTCGATAGTGCCGCTCAACTGTGCTGCGGGCATCGACACGATATTGATGGTTTTGCTGCCGATGGGGTTACTGCCGTCGCGGTTAAGGGAGAACGTGAGTTCGACAGTGCCTGTTGAGTTTTTAGTGTACTGGAAATTCACATCGCCTGATTTGCCCTTCTCCAGGTCAACAAAAGCCTCCGAGACAAAGCGTCCGTTGGCAAACATGTATATCAGGTTGTTGCGGGAGTTGCTTGTGTTGGTCACATTAAGCTTGATGTAAACAGGGCGCCTGGGATGCATGTTTCCAGTGACGGTGATGTCGTTGACGTCGTAGCTGGGAATGGCTCCGTTGCCCTCGCAGATCACGACACACCTGTTACTCTGGATGTTCATCTTGATGTAGTTGATGTCGGCACCAACGCATGGCCTCCAGTTGTTGATGTTGCGCTCGCTGTAGACGGGCACGATACGGTAAACACCGCTACTGCGTCCGCTGCCAAAAAGCAGAGGCTGTTCGGCATGGATGAAGTAGTTCGGTCCCACGGCGGTCGCATAGTTGGTGTGGATCGTTTGAATCAGGCGGCCGCCAGTGTCATACACGCCCCATCCGTAGTCAAAACTGATGGGTTGGGGCATACGGTTTACGAATCGGGTCACCTGAGATATGGAGAAGTTGTAGGTCGATGAAGTGCGTGTCGCGGTATAGCTCGTGACCTCGACTCTGTCGGTCGTCACCTCCAAGCCATTTGCCGTTCCGGTGCCGGGCTCGATACCGATGACCATGCCTTGCTCCTCGATGTAGCCATAGGAGCCTGACGCACTGCCAATGCCCTGTGCGTAGGGGTCGAGCACGCTGAGCAGGAAATAGCCGTTGCTCATGCCGTTCCAGCCCCAGTTGATGTGGAACATGCCGTTGCCGTCATAGCCGTCGCACACAAACTCGTGGCCGCTCGTGCCCTTGCTGCCGCTATACAGGACAGGGCGTCCCGACGACAATTCGTTATAAAGCGTTTCTTCCCAAGCTTGGGAGGAGTAAACATCGCGCTGGACATATTTGGCGCTCCTCTTGTAATTGAAATAGGTCGAGAGGGCCAGGGGAATATCATGGGAATAGGCACTTGAACCGGTTGACGAGAAGTTCATGTCCACCGACTGGGCGCAATACAGCGAGAGCCGGGCGGCCGCAAGGGCAGCATCACTGGTGTCGTCGGTTCGGTAGGTGTCTTGCATCTTGTCCCATTCAAAGTTCACGACAGGTAACTGGGGCATATAGATGGAATCACTCGTTGAGGTGTAGGCAGGGAGAGGCATTGTGGTTCGGGCAGGCCATTTCCAGTAATACAACACCTGGGCCATGGCTGTGGCCACGCAACCCACATAGGCGACTCTGCCGTTCTTCAGGGTGGGGAACAGGAGGTTGTATGGCTCGCTCTGGTCCCATTGGGCTGTGACCAGTGGAGCAATGGCATTGCCGTTGGCAAAATGCGGTGCCGCCTTGGCGCCGTGGTCGAGGGCATCGATTTGGGCTGCATAGCCGTCGAGCAGTTCCCGCATCGCATCGGGAATTTTCTCGAGGTCGAAGCTACCCTTGTCGCTATAGCCCAGCACGGCAGGCACGCGGTCATCACCGGCAACGAGCACATAGCCGCCACGGCTGGAGTTAAAGGCATAGTAGGCGGCCTTTTCGCTCTTTCCGGGTGCTTTCTTTATATGCGCTTTGTGCGCCATTGTAAGGTTGGAGTTCGGTATCGCGTGGTGGCTCATGAAATTAGAGGCGATATTGAGCGCCTGACTCTCGTTGAGCGACTCGGCCCATGTTATGCTACCCATGAGCCCTACACACATCATCAGTAAAGTGGTAAATAACTTATTCATAGTTCTATTTTGGGTTTGGTTCTGATGAAAGCAGTTTAATCTGCAAATATAGCATTTTTCTGTCAATTGACTTGACTAATTATGGAAATATCGATTTTTTTGCACAAATATCTACCTTTCCGATATCATTAGCTTTTAATTACTGTCAATTATGTGAAAGATGCGACTACTATACCGAGCATGGTGCCGTGTCATAATTCAACTGCTAGAATTATAACCGCCCTGCGGGCGGGAAATTATTCAAATTAATTATAAAATATCTATTAATATAAATAAAATATTAATTTTAATTTAATAATTTGATGAATTTCCCGTGCGTTAGCACGGTTATATTACCGAGTCGTAATGATGACACGCCCTCATGCCGGGCGTTGTAGTTGTCCGAGTTGTCTTTTTCCCAAGAGAGCCGATGCCTTTGTGCCATTTGCTGTATTAGGGGCGGCACAGGAGCAGCAGCACGCGGGCGCGGTGCAGGCGCCATGCGGTGCCGTAGATGCTGTTCTCGTCGCCGTAGAGCGACATCAGCGTGTAGTTGGCCAGCGCCGTGACGATGGCGCTCTTGAGTTCATTGGCCAGCGAGAGCAGCGGGCGCTTCTTGAGTTCCAGGCCTAGCATGATGTTCTGGTGCTCGAGGTTGAAGTTGATGTTCTGGCTCACGATATAGCCGCTCATGCGGGCGAGCAGGTCGTCAAGGCCCTCGCGCACGCGGCGGTCCACTATGGGTTCATTACTCGGGTTCACGCCCCAGGCGGTGGCGTTGTCGGCGGGGTGCCAAGTCCCCTCGGTGTAGATGGCTTGCTGGATGTCATCCAGGTCGATGACGATGTCGATGCGGTATTTCATGGTGTTAGTTTTTAGTTGTTAGTTTTTAGTGTAGATGATCTGGTTGTTTATAGGCGGTAGGTGCGGGTGAGGGTGGCGGGGCAGATTTTGGTCAGGGCCGTGGCGGGGGTGATGAAGAAGCGCGAGGCGCGACAGTGCTCCAGCACGTGGTCGATGGCAGCCTCGATGCTCATGCCCTGGCTTGAGAGTTCCCGCACGTGGCTGGCGATCTCATACCACATCTGCTGGCGCAGGCGGCGTTTGGGCAGGCCCATCTCCTCGCGGGAGCGGTAGCTGCGGGCTCCGTTGCCCTTCTTGTCCTGGGCATTCAGCAGGCGGCACACGCAGCGGTAGGCGCGCTCATGGCCCACGTGGTAGTGGGGACGGCCGTTGGCAATGGTGAATTCGGCGGCGGTGCGGCGGGCCTTACTCGGACTCATTCCCTGCTCGAGCAGGGCGTCGAGGGTGGGGTTGTACAGTGCCAGGAATTCTTTGTCACGCTGCCGGCACAACTCGCGGCGTTCTAGTTCTTGAAAGGTGTAATTCATGGTAAAAATCGTGTTTAAATGGTAATACAATAATTTTGACGTTGCAAAATTACAACTATCTTGGTGATTTGTCAAGTATTTTGCCCGATTTTTTCAGAAATTACCAAATTTGACTATTTCTTGTAACCATTCAGCCGTTTGACTCCATGCAAAGGCGCAAAGACGCTAAGTACTTATTTTATAGTTACCTTGATTCTGCTCGCTGGCGCATGTGCGCATAATAAAAAACTGTGGTTTTGCAGTATTGGAAAAGATGTTGTATCTTTGCCGTTCCTAAGGGTTTTAAATTTGAGTATGCGATGATGAGACATTTTTTATTAATAATGATAGCGGCGTCATGGGCGCTGATGGCCAGTGCGCAGACCAATCGCATCTACATTGAGGATTTTGAGATTGAGCCGGGTACCACCGACACGGTGCCGGTGCTTTTTGCCAGTGTGGACCCCAGCCGCGGTCTGCAGTTCAACCTGAGCCTGTCGGCCGGTCTCGACGTTGTGGATATCGAACTGACCGATTATTCCAGGCAGTTCTCAATGATCGGCTCATGCAACTACAGCTCCAAGAACGACTGCTACCTGATGTTCATCTATCCCGGTGATCGTGTTTGCTATCCTGCCGATACGGTGGCGGTCATCATGAATGTCCTCATCGAGGCCGACCCCGCTTTCTCGGGCGGCACGCTCACCACATGGAAGTGCCGCGGCTCGACCATGGAAAACGCCGCCATCGTGATGGAGGGCGACACCACGACAGTATCGACTCCCACCGCCTCGATCCTGCTCATTCCTGCCGACCAGAAGCCGCAGCCCGATCAGTACTTCAACATGATGGGGCAACCCATCGACGATCCTGCAAGCGCTCCTGTGGCCATCCAGGTCACTACCCGCGCCAGCGGCGAACGCACCTCCCGCAAGGTGGCCGTCGGGCATTAAACCTTAGCGCCACATCGGGGTCTAAAGGGAGAAAAGTTAATCAATGAAAGCGATGAAAAGATTATTGACAATGGCGATGCTTGTGGTGGCCATGGTGCTGCCGCAGCAAGTAATAGCAAGGGACTTCAACAACGAGATCCTCAACTACGAGGTGGTTTATCACTGGGGCGTGATTTGGAAACATGCCGCCGATGCCTCGCTCAGCATCCGCAAGACCAATGATGGCGGTTATTTTGCCCAGCTCACGGGCAAGACGCGTTCATGGGCCGACAAGGTCTATCCTGTTCGCGACACGCTCAAGTGTACCATGAACAAGGACCTGAAGCCCCTCAAGTATGAGAAACTCACCCACGAGAAGGACTACTATGCCCGCGATTTGATCAAGTTCTCTTATAACTACAGCCACACCAATGCCCATTGCACGCGCTACCGCAAGAGCGGCACGACCAGCATCGACCTGAGCGCCAAGTCGCAGGCCTATGACATGCTGAGCGTCTTCTACATGCTGCGCAACCTGGATTATGGTGAGTTGAGCCGCAACAAGAACTACACGACCATCATCTTCTCGGGCAAGGAGAAAGAGTACCTCACCATCAACTATAAGGGTGTGGAAACCATCAAGATGCGCGATGGCTCCAAGCGCCAGGCCCATCGCATCGCCTTCAAGTTCACCCAGGAGGGCGGCAAGAAATCCAGCGACAACATCACCGTGTGGATGGCAACCGACGAGAGCCGCATTCCCCTGCTGCTGGTGGGCAAACTGCCTGTAGGCGAGGTGAAATGCTATTATAAGGGTTAGGTTTTAGGCTTTAGGCTTTAGGCAACAACTAAGGACTAACAACTAAGGACTAAAAACTAAAAACTAAGAACTGACAACCTTGATCCATAGTGGGAAAAATCGATAATAGTGTTCCAAATTTCAGCAATAGTGTATAAATTTGGAACACACTTTTTTTTATTATGTCATATTTTCATTACCTTTGCACGCAATAAACAGACCAGTAACTAGAGTGAAAGATTTATAAGAATATGCGTAATCTCGTATTCATAGCGCTTTGTGCTATATCGATGCTGGCATCGGCCCAGGTGGTAACTTTGGACTCGTGCCGGCACATGGCATTGCGCAACAACAAGGAAATCAAGCAGGCAGCGTTAGCCATCGACAAGGCCGGCTACCAGCGCAAGGAGGCCGCTGCGGCCTATCTGCCCCAGTTCGACCTCACTGCCGGGTACATCTACAATTCCCGCAAGGTATCGCTCATCAAGGAGGACCAGATGCTGCCCACCAAATCGTTCAATCCTCAGACTGGAGCCTATGACTTCAATCTGCTCATCGACCCCACGACGGGATACCCCGTGCAGGTCGATGGCCAGTATGTGCCCACGACTGTGGCCCTGCTGCCCAAGAGCGGTCTCACCTACAACATCCACAACCTGATGGGTGGTGCCCTGACAGTGACGCAACCCATCTACATGGGCGGCAAGATCACGGCCATGAACCAGATTACCGACCTGGCCCAGCAGCTCGCTATCGAGATGCGCGAGAGCAAGGTCGAGGATGTCATTTATAGCGTGGATGCCGCCTACTGGCAGGTCGTCTCGCTGTGCGCCAAGCAGAAGCTGGCCCGCAGCTATGTTGACCTGGTGGGTAAACTCGATAACGATGTCAAGGCGATGGTCGGTGAGGGTGTCGCTACCCGCGCCAATCAGCTTGCCGTCGACGTGAAGTTGAACGAGGCCAACGTCGATATGACCAAGGTCAACAACGGCGTGACCCTATCTCGCATGTTGCTGGCCCAACTGTGTGGCCTGCCCGTGAACACCATGATGACCCTCGCCGACGAGGGCCGTGATGAGTTGGGCCTCGCCCTCGTTCCGTCCAACTTCAATCTGGATGAGGTGTATAGCAAGCGCCATGACGTGCGCTCGCTGGAACTGGCCACCAAAATCTATGACCAGCAGGTCAAAGTGGCCCGTAGCGAGATGATGCCCAAACTTGCTGCCGTTGCCGCCCTGCATGCCACCAATCCCAACAGCTACAATGGCTTTGAGAACAAGTTCGGGGCCGGATTCAGTGTTGGCGCGACACTCAGGATGCCCTTGTGGCACTGGGGAGGCTTGAGCAGCAAGGTCAAGGCCGCTCAGGTCGATGCCCACGTCAAGCGACTGGAACTTGAGGACGCCAAGGAGAAAATCGCCTTGCAGATCGGTCAGGCTGCCTTCAGCTACCAGGAAGCATTCAAGACCTTCGAGGCCACCAAGGCCAACCTGGAACAGGCCAACGAGAACCTGCGCATTGCAGGCATCGCCTTCAAGGAGGGCATGGGCACCATCGATGATGTACTCACTGCCCAAACCGCCTGGCTCAAGGCCAACAGCGAGAAAATCGATGCCGAAATCAACGTGCAGATGACCCTCGAGTACCTGAACAAGGTCATGGGCACCATGGAATATTAATAAAAAGTCTAGAAACTCAAGCTATCTAGAATATCTAGCAGCTCTAGAGGATATGGATCAAATAAAATAGAACCTATAACTAAACACTACGATATGGAAAAAGACGAACAGAGAACCGTGGTCCGCAAGAAGGACAAAGCGCTGCTGGCAGCACTGGCCGTGTTTGCCCTGGTGATGGCTGGAATCGCCATCGTGGGCATCCTGCTCATCCGTCCCGCCGAAGCCACAACCCAGGGACAGGCCGACTGTGACGCAGTGCGCGTGAGCGGCAAGTTGCCCGGACGCATCGTGCGCTTCTATGTACACGAGGGCGATACCGTGCACAAGGGCGACAAGCTGGTGAGCATCTACTCCAGCACCGTCGATGCCAAGTACTATCAGGCCCAGCAAGCTGCTGCTGCTGCCGCTTCCCAGAACCAGAAGGCCGAGAAGGGCACCCGCGAGGAGCTCAAGCAGAGCGCCTACAACTTGTGGCAGCAGGCAATCGCCGCCCAGACCATTGCCGAGAAGACCTATCAGCGTGTCGAGAACCTTTTCAAGCAGGGTGTAGCCACCCAGCAGAAGCGCGACGAGGCCAAGGCTGCCTATGATGCCGCCACGGCACAGGTCAAGGCTGCTAAGGCCCAGTATGACATGGCTGTGAGAGGTGCCCAGCAGGAGGACAAGAATGCTGCCCGCAGCATGGCCAATGTGGCACGTGGTACTGTCAAGGAGGTCGAGAGCCTGCTCGAGGACCAAGTGCTCCTGGCGCCCTGCGACGGCGAGGTGAGCGAGATTTATCCCCAAGAGGGCGAGCTTGTGGCCATGGGTACTCCCATCATGTCGATTGCCAAGCTGGACGACATGTGGGTGAGCTTCAGCGTGCGTGAGGAGATGTTGAACGACCTGCCCATGGGCAAGGAAGTGAACGTGCGCATACCCGCGCTGAACAACATGCAGACCAAGATGTCGGTCTATTACATCCACGATATGGGCAGCTTTGCCGTTTGGCAGGCCTCCAAGGCCCAGGGCCAGTACGACAGCAAGACCTTTGAGGTGAAGATGCGTCCCGTGAGCAAGGTGCCCAACCTGCGCCCCGGCATGTCGGTCATCCTCGAGAAATAACCCACTAACAACTAGAAACTAGGGACTAGAAACTAGAAACTAAGGACTAGAAACTATGATACTGAGATACATAGGGCAGTCATTCAAGCGCGGGTGTGTGCAACTCGTGCGGCGACCCATGTATTTCCTGCTGATTGTCATCATGCCGCTATTGTGCTCATGGTACCTCATGGACTTGATTAAAGGCGGCTCGGTTGAACGCGTGCCCGTGGGCATTGTCGACCTGGACAACAGCGTCTTGTCGCGTCAAGTGTCGCGCACCTTGAACGGCTTCCAGCAGGTGAACATCTGCCGCCGCTACAGCAACTTTGCCGATGCGCGCGATGCCGTGCAGCGTGGCGAGGTCTTGGGCTTCTTCCTCATTCCCGAGTATCTCGAAGAAGAGGCCCTAGGCGGTCGTCAGCCCGTGGTGAGTTACTATGTGAACTATTCCTATTATGCGCCGGCATCGATGCAGTACAAGGGCTTTAAGACCATGTCGATGCTCGCCAACGGCGCCATCGTGCAGACGGCTTTGCGCACCGTGGGCGTGAGCAACGAGAGGATTGCCTCCACGCTGCAGCCCATTCAGACCCACGTCCATGCACTCAACAACCCGTTCACCAATTACAATTACTACCTGAACTCGACGTTCGTGCCCTGTTTCCTGTCGCTGTTTATCCTGCTGGTGACGGCGTTCTCGCTGGGCCTCGAACTCAAGTCGGGCTTGAGCCGTCAGTGGCTCAGGACGTCGGGCAACAGCATGTTCCTGGCCCTGGTGGGCAAACTCGTGCCGCAGACGGTGCTCTTTACCATTGTGGGCTGGTTTGTCCAGTGGATGATGTACCGCTGCTATGACTTCCCGCTCAACTGCAACCCATGGCACATGCTCAGCGCGATGTTCCTGCTCGTGGTGGCCAACCAGAGCTTTGCGGTGCTGATGTATTGCTTCACGCCCAATTTCCGTTACGGTACGATGTTGTGTACGCTGTTGGGCATGGTGTCGTTCTCGTTTACGGGTTTCTCGCTGCCCCAGGAGGCTATGTATCCGTGGGTCGAGGCCCTCGGCTTTGTGGTGCCCGTCAAGTATTATTTCCTTATCATGGTGGATCAGGCCCTGAACGGCATCGACCTGTACTATTCACGATACTATTACGTGGCACTTATCGGATTCACGATTCTGCCCATGCTGCTCTCGTGGCGCCTGAAGAAAGAGTGTCTCAATCCCGTCTATGTGCCTTGATGTTATATGACCGAAAAGATTAAACATAGTCGCCTGTTCATGTGGTTTATCCAGGTGCTGAGGGTGTGCGGACGCGAGCTGCTGCTGGTGTTCCGCGACCAGGGTGTGGTCATCTTCTTCCTCCTGCTCAACGCGGTCTATCCCGTGCTATATGCCATCATCTACAACCCCGAGGTGGTGCGTGACGAGGCTGTCGTCGTTGTCGATGACAACCGCACCGCCATGAGCCGCGACCTCGTCCGTCGCATGGATGCCACCCAGGAAGTCGCCATCGTGGGCTATGCCGCCAACATGCAGGAGGCACAGGAAGCCATGCACAGCAAGGCGTGCTACGGCATCCTGTATGTGCCGCGAGACTTCAGCCAGAGTATCACCCGTGGTGAGCAAGGCCATGTGTCGCTCTATTGCGACATGAGTGTGATGATGCGCTACAAGGCCATGTTCACAGCCCTGACCAATGTCACCCAGGCTATGGGTGGCGAGCGGCTGGCTGCTGTGGTCGAGCCCGTGCTCAACATGGGCGGCTCCATCATCGAGAACCGTCAGGTGCCCGTGGGCAATCCCGCAATGGGTATTGCCAGCGCAGTGCTGCTGTTCATCCTGCCGCTGGTGCTGCAACAGAGTATGATTTTGGGTATTGCCATGCTGCACGGTGGCAGCATCGAGCGTCGTCGCCGCAACGGCGGCCGTGATCCGATGGCTGTGGAAGCATGTGTGAGTGCCACGATCATCGGCAAGATGATGTGTCACCAGATCGTCTATACTGTCCCCGTCATCTATGTGCTGCACTATGTGCCGCTGATGTTCGGCTTCCCGCAATACGGCAACTTCCTGCACATCATCTGCCTGGCTGTACCCTTCGTCATTGCCGTCTCGCTGATGGGACAGACGCTGCAGGCCTTTGTCAACGAGCGCGAGAGCGTGTTCCTGCTGTTCGTGTTCTCGTCGGTGGTATTCGTCTTCCTGACGGGTGCTTCGTGGCCGCGTCACCTGATGTCACGCCTGTGGTACGTCGTGGGCGACTGTGTGCCCGGCACGTGGATGAGTAACGGCTATGTGCTCATGCAGGCCAATGGCGCCACCCTCTATCAGGTGCAGCACCACTACTGGATGCTGTGGCTGCAAGTGCCCGTGATGTTCATCCTGGCCTATGTCGTCGAGAGATACATCAACCGTCGCCGTTACCGCAGCTGGATTGCCGCCAGCGAGGACAATCCCAAGGTCCTCACCCGCATCGACCTGGCCAAGAACGGCGTCGGCTAATCATCCGTTCTACCCGTTTAATCCATTGTTTCCATAACCATCCCATGCTTGTCGATGAATTGACATATCCCGCTGGCACTAGGGTGCTGCTGTGGCGGCTCGAGGAAGAACCGCAGCAGTTGCTGGCCTTGTGCAGTGAGCTGGGAATACCTGTCGGGGATTTGGTAAAATTGCCGGCCAAGCGGCAGCGCGAGAAGGCGGCCGAGCTGCTGTTACTATGCCGAGCTTTTGGGCGGCCGGTGACGCTACTGCATGACGGGCAAGGAGCTCCGTCGGTCCAGGGAACGGATGTGATTATCAGCATTACCCACACGATGAAACTGGTGGCGCTGGCCTGGGATAAGGCTCAGGTCATCGGCCTCGATGCCGAGCAGTGTGACCGCAAGCAGGTGGTCAGGGTGCGCGACAAGTTCTTGAATGCCAGAGAACAACAGTTTGTCAACCCCGATGACCTTGAGGCCCACATTATTGCCTGGACTGCCAAGGAGGCCGTTATCAAGGCCGAGCGCAACAGCGCCCTCGATTGGACCGACGGCATCTGTCTGAACCCGTTTGAACCGAGTGCCGGCGAAACCACCATTGCCGCCCGCTGTGGCGACCGTCTCTATACTCTATACACCCGTTGCGTCGAGGGCCATTACATCACTCTTGCCTTACCCGATGGGCCGTGATTATCACCCGTCGGGCAATAATGGAGGCCATATTTCGTTATAAAGGTAAAAGAAAAGAAACTGTTAAGGAAAATGAAGAAATTGAAATATATCCTCCGCACTGCCGCGTTCGTTTTGGCTATGGCATGTTGTGCCTTGCCCATGAGCGCGCTGGACAAGAGCTATTATGCCGAGAACAGCAAGCTGGCCACGGGCAAGTGGATCAAGGTTTCTGTCTCGGAGAGCGGTATATATGAGATTACGGCCGATATCGCGCGCAACTGGGGACTGGGCAGCGACCTGTCACAGATTCATGTGTTCGGCTACGGTGGCGCACCGCTGAGCGAGACGATGAGAGGTGATAACTATGCCGATGACCTGCCGCAGATGCCTATCGTGCGCACTGCCGACCGCATCCTGTTCTACGCCCAGGGTCCTTTGACCTGGAAGCGCCAGAGCTACCGTTTCGAGCAGATGCAGTCTCAGCACCCCTATGATGTCATGGGCATCTATTTTATCACCAATGACAGCCGTTTCAGCGACATTGAACCCGTCAAGGCCAGCAATGAGCCGATGGGCGATGTCCTGACTTCCTATACCGAACGTCTGTATCACGAGCAGGACATCATCAATCCTGGTGAGTCGGGCCGCACCTTTTTGGGAGAAAGCTTCGCCAGCAGCAAGTCGCAGTCATTCAAATTCACCCTCGACGGCATGGTTCCCGGCAGCGACGTGAACGTACTGTCGATGTTCGCTGCCAAGACCGAAGGTCTCTCGGCTACAGTCAGCTATAGCTACAACGGTACGCCACTGCCTGTGCTGGAAACTGACCTCATTCCGCCCACTGGCGGTTTCTATGAGTTGACCAAGACGTCGTCCATCAAGACCTTTACCCTCGACGGCACCAATGAGTTGAACTACATGGTGAGCTTCTCTTGTCCCGGTGCCTTCAAGCTGGCGCGTCTGGACTATATCACCGTCAACTATGAGCGTACTCTGGCGTTGCGCGACGGCATGTTGTGCTTTGGCCTGGAGAATGCCGATCCGTCAAGCAGTTACCGTTTGACCGGTTGCACTGGCACCACGCGTGTGTGGGACGTCACTCGACCTTTTGCCCCGGTGCAGCTCAATGGCAAGAGTGGCGAGGGTACGTTTACCTTCAGCCCCGCCGAGGGCGGCCGTCGTGAGTTTGTCGCCTTCAACGAGTCCAGCAGTTTCCTGAATCCCATTTTTGAGGCTGATGTGCCCAACCAGAATATCCATGGCGAACCGATTCCCGATATGATTATCGTGTCGCCCAGCGCCTATCTGGAGCAGGCGCGTCGTGTGGCCTCCCTGCATGAGGATTATGACAATTTCCGCGTTCTCGTCATTGACCAGGAGAAGGTGTTCAACGAGTTCTCCAGCGGCACCCAGGACGCTATGGCCTATCGCAGGCTGTGCAAGATGTTCTATGACCGCGGAGCCGACCAGGAGGGCCACAAGTTGGGCTACCTGTTGCTCATGGGCTGTGGCAGCTATGACAACCGTCTGATTGGGACCGATGCCAGCGCCCTGGATTATCCCCATATACTCACCTGGCAGACCCCTTATAGCAAGGATGACAGCAATTCCAGCACGACCGACGACTTCTTTGGTGCACTGGATGATGATAGCGGCATCGACAACAATGAGTACATGAACATCGCGGTGGGCCGTATGATCGTCAAGAGCGTTACCGAGGCCCGCAACGTCGTGAACAAACTGGTCAAATATGTGACCTCGCCCATCTACGGTTCATGGAAAAACCAGGCGCTGATGGTGGCCGACGATGAGAACAAGGGTGCTCACATGCGCCAGTCTAAAAACTTCATTGCCAACGCCCGGGACAACGGCGGTGCTGACCTGGTTTACAACTATGTGTTTACCGATGCCTTCAACGCAGTGAGCGCCGGTGGCGCGCGCACCTATCCCGACGCGCGCACCAAGATGTTCACGGCACTCAACGAGGGTGTCCTGTGGTGGAACTACGTGGGTCACGCGAGTACCCAGAACTGGACCGGCGAGGGCCTGCTCATGCGCTCAGACGTAGAGACCAAGCTCTTCTACAAGCGTTTGCCGGTGCTGTACGCCGCCACGTGTGAATTCTGTTACTTTGACAACTCGGTGCTCTCGAGCGGCGAACACATGTTCCTGAATCCCAATGGCGGTGTGATCGCATTGATATGCCCGCCCCGCAAGGCCTATATCTCCAATAATGGCCGCCTGACGTCGGCCGTTAGCCGGTATGCTTTCTCGCGCGACGAGAAGGGCAAGCAGCGCCGCATCGGTGACATCATACGCCTGGCCAAGAACGAATTCAGCGAGGATATCGATAACAAGCGCCGCTACTTCGTCTTTGGCGACCCCGCGATGCGTTTGGCCTATTCGCCTTATACCGCCCGTGTCGAGACCATCAATGGCAAGCCTGTGGACAAGGACAACATGCCCGTGTTCAAGGCGCGTGAGCAAGTGGAATTCAGTGGTAGCATCGTCGGTGCCGACGGCAAAATCCTGCCCAACTTCAACGGCGCGATTGTTTCGACCCTGTTCGGCCCTGAGCAGACCGTGGTGACCCATGGATACGGTCCGAAAGACGATGCCGACACAGTCCACTACGATGACCGTCCTAATCGCCTCGCCATCAATATGGATACGGTGATTGGTGGCCGTTTCACGGTTCGTGTCATCATTCCGAGCGAAGTGAACAACGAGTATGACAACTACAGCCCCTCGCTCATCAACCTGTATGCCTATGACCGCCGCGACACCCTCGAGGCCATGGGCAGCAACAGCGATTTCTTCATCTACGGCTATGAAGACGAAGAGGTGGCCGACACCATCGGCCCCAAAATCATCGTCATGGGCTTGAATAACGAGCAGTTCGAGAACGGTAGCAATGTCAATGAGTCGCCGTTGTTGCTGGCGACCGTGAGCGACGACAGCGGTGTGAACTTCTCGTCGGCGGGCATCGGGCATAACATGACGCTCACCCTCGACGGGACCAACAGCTATAACGATGTGAACAGCTATTACACGCCCATGTTTGCCGAACAGGGTACCAAGGGCAGCATCAACTACCAGTTGAATGACCTGGCGCAGGGTCCGCACACGTTGCGACTGCGCGTCTGGGACGTGTATAACAACATGAGCGAGAAGACCATATCCTTTAACGTGGTTAACGGCCTGGCTCCCGATATTGCCGACGTGTATTGTGCCGGTAATCCGGCCAGTGTCGAGGCCTCCTTCTACGTGCGCCACAATCGTCCCGATGCGGTGGTGAGTGTGACCATCGAGGTCTATGACCTGATGGGCCGCCTGGTGTGGAACACGACCCAGTCGGGCCGCAGCGACATGTATACCTCGGCACCTGTCACCTGGGACCTGACCGACATGTCGGGTCGCCGTGTGCCCCGTGGCATCTATGTCTATCGCGCCACCATTTCGACCGATGGCGTCAAGGAAGCCACTAAATCCAAGAAGCTCGCCGTAGCTGGAATGTGACCGCACTGAGTGGTCACCCCTATGGTTCCCATATTCAGGCAGGACGTTGTGCCCGGTGGCATGCGTCCTGCCTGTTTTTGGTGGCTTAGAACCCTGAGGCGGGCGCAGTTAGCCGAATGGCTGCGCCCTGGATATCTCATCATAACAGATGTTAAAAATAGGGCCAATTTCCTTAAAATAAGGTGTAATTTGCTTGGTATTAGAAAAATTGAGGTAATTTTGTAAGTTAATTGCATCCATGTACTGATCAACATGACCAAGAACAACGACAACCGGATTATCCTTCCCGAACCCACCATCAGGCGTTTGCCGTGGTACCTGTCCTACGTTCGCATGCTGGATAATCTGCATGTGGAGTATGTCTCATCGACGCAGATATCGAAGGAGCTCAATGTGCAATCATCACAGATTGCCAAGGATTTGTCGTTCCTGAATATACGCGGCAAGACGCGCATCGGTTATGAGGTGCGCAGCCTGGTGAGCGAGTTGGAGGACTTCCTGGGATTCAACCAGCACCACGATGCAGTGGTGATTGGTACGGGAAGCCTGGGCACCGCGTTGATGCAGGACCATGGTCTGGAGCACTACGGCTTGAACATCGTTGCAGGATTTGACGTGCGCGACGAGGTCATTGGCCAGCAGCTGGGCGGAGTCCCCGTGTATGCCATCAGCGAGCTTGAGCCGTGGATGCGTGAGCACGATGTGCCCATCGCCATCCTCACCGTCCCGGTGGAGCGTGCCCAGGAGGCCGCCGACCTGGCGATTGCCAGCGGCGTGACCGCCCTGTGGAACTTCACGCCCTACCGCATCAAGGCCCCCGAGTCGGTGGTTATTGCCAACACCTCGATATATGCCCACCTGGCCATCATCTACAACAGGATGCAAGGAAAAACAAACTGAACTAACTGAATGAACAAACGGCAGTAAGGTGTCACGATGAAAGTAATCGGTTTTACAGGGAACTATGGCATAGAAGATGGCGTACCCAAGGCTTATCTCATGGCCGACTCGTCTATCCTGTACACGGGCCGACCTTTTTTTGTGCCGGATTTCGCACAGCGATTTGTGGCTACACCCACGATTGTTGTCCGCATGGGACGCCTAGGCAAGTGTGTGGCTCCCAAGTTTGCACACCGCTATTGGGACGCTTTTACTGCTGGTTATACAGTCTGTGCAAGTCAGAGTGATGACATTCGCCTGACGGGACTTGACCGGGCTTTTGACGGAGCTGCCATCGTGGGAGATTGGATTCCTGTTGCCGATGTCCCCGACGCCATTCATGAGCTGGTCGAGTTCAAGGTGGGTGATCAGGTGGCAGCTAAATGCTGCCTTGCCGACATGCGGCATCCGCTGGAGGAGCTGGTAGCTGCCGTGAGTACCCGTTGCAGCATCAAGATGGGCGACATGTTGTTCACCGGCGATGCAGGCGAGGGACGCGCTCTCATTCCCGGCAACCACTTGACAGCCAGCATCGCTGGCCGTCAGGTGCTTGACGTGAAAGTGAGACTGTGACAATATTATAGAACCTATTAAAACGAATAATATGCGCAAACAAACGATATCGCAATTAGTGTGTATGGCTCTCTTGGCCATCTTGTGTGCTGGCTATGCGGGCGCGTTTGACGCGTCAAATTATGCGACACAGTCCAAGCTTGCTTCGGGCAAATGGGTGAAGGTGTCGATTCCCGAGAACGGTATCTACGAGATTACCTACGATGAGCTTCGGGCAATGGGATTCAACAATCCTGCCCAGGTCCATGTCTACGGCATTGGCGGCAACCGCATCAATGAGTTGCTCAACGGTACTGCAGCTGACGACTTGAATCAGGTGCCCATCCTGCGTACCAATAGTAAGATTTGTTTCTACGGTAACGGCCCTGTGGCATTCAGCATTGTGGACTATAGCAGGGCTCCCCGCTTTACCCGTACGCTCAACCCCTATTCCCAGGTGGGCTGCTACTTCCTGACCGAGGAAGCCACGGCCGACCTGGTGCCGAGACAAAAGGCCGAGGTAACGGTTGAGTCCTATATCGACAATCCGTCCAGCTTGGGCTATTTTTACCATGAGCGCGAACTCATGAGTGAGATCAATTCGGGCAAGGATCTTCTTGGAGAGGATTTCTCCAAGCATCCGGCGTTGATCGACTACTATCTGCCGCACCTGAGTGACAGCACCATCGTCGTCCATACGGTGATTGCTGCCAATGCCACTGAAATGACCTATGCCAACGCAGTGTTGCATAGTGGCGGAGTTACCGACACGACCGAATATACTGACGCATCGTCGCGCATTTACAAGCCGTCAGAAGGTGGTTTTATCCACTATAATGTCGCGTCCCCTTATGCTACACTCAGGCTTACTCACCCCGCCGAACATGGCCAGTTTGAGCCCTATCTCAGGTATACCACCGACAAAGGTTATTCCATTCTTGCCCGTTTGGACTATTTCATCCTTACCTACAAGCATGAAAACATCCTTGCTGGCGCCACCGATAACCAGCTGCTGATGGGTTATGGCCTTACCAGGGGTAATGACCGTTTCATGTTGCCCAATGCTCCCGCCAAGACGGTTGTATGGTACCTCAACAATCCCAACAGCCCTCAGGAGGTGACGACAACGGCCTATAATGATGCTGCAGGCAGGGGACTCGCATTCTTTTCCTCTGCGATTACTAGATCTACTTATATTGCCTTTGATCCGACCAAGACGCTGAAGAAGATTTCGGCCTATGAGCCCGTTGCCAACCAGAACCTGCATGGAATGGCTGTACCCAACTTGCTCATCATTACGACCGATGCCTTCCTGGAGCAGGCCAACCGCCTGGCCGACCTGCATCGTGCCGTTGACGGCATCGATGTTGCCGTTGTGACCCAAAATCAGGTCTTCAACGAGTTCTCGAGCGGCACGCGCGATGGCATGGCCTACCGCCTGCTGTGCAAGATGCTGTATGACCGCAACAGCACCAAGTTCAAGAACCTGTTGTTGTTTGGTACGGGTTCGTTCGACAACCGTGAGCTCACGGGCAAGCATCCCAACGACTTGCTGACCTACCAGAGCGACATCAGTAACTCTGAGGACAACTCCTATACCAGTGATGACATTTTCGGTTTCCTGGAAGACAACTCGGGCTCGATCATGACCAACGAGAAACTGAGCATCGGTGTCGGTCGCATTACCTGTGCCGATGTTGATGAGGCCCGCAGCGACGTTGACAAGATTATTGAGTACTATGCCAACCCCGATTACGGTGTGTGGCGCAACAACACTATTGTTTCCAGCGACTCTCCCGACTTTGGTGAATTCATGTTCCAAGGTCAGGGCTACAAGAATCAGATTGACAACAATCTCAACACGGGCATGCAGGTGAATACGGTACATAACTCCATGTACCCCCGCTCGACTACTGAACCCACAGTTGATATACCCAGTAGGACTGCTACCGAAGCCAAGCACAAACTGGCTTATCTGTTGAAGGATGGTGCCTACTTTGCCACCTATGTGGGCCATGCCGGTCCTGTTTCGCTGACCAAGAAGAGCAAGATGTGGACTACGGGTGACGTGATGCGTACATCCTATCCCTACTATCCCATCATGAGCACCGTTTGCTGTGATGTGGCTCACTTCGACAATGATACCCGCGGTATCGCCGAGCTGATGTTCCACAAGCGTGACGGTGGTGCGATAGCTCTGTTGACTTCTTCGCGCATGGTAAATGCCAGTGGCAATGACAAACTGAACCAGTATTTCCTTAACTCGATGTTCAGTTATGACCGCACGGGTGTGATGCCCACGCTGGGCGAGGCCTACAAGGAGGCCAAATCGTGCTTCCCTGTAGCCGATGTCAACAAGATGTCGTTCTTCCTGTTGGGTGATCCTGCCATCCGTGTGAACTATCCCATCTCGAGATTTAACATCATCAAAGTGAACGGCACCGACGTAACCGACACATTGAAAGCCCAGATCAGCCCGTTGTGCAAGTTTGAAATCAGTGCCCAGGTGGTGGATGCCGATGGCAATATCGACAGGAATTTCAATGGTGACGCAACAGTGACCCTGTATGACCGTGAGGACTTGTTCACGACCTTGACTTTCTATAATTCCACTACTGGAGTCAAGGAAGACCGTGATGTTTATTTAGACCGCGCCAAGTTGGCCGAAATTTCGGGCCGTGTCGAGAATGGCCGATTCACGGGTATGATGATCGCCCCGCAGTTGCCGACAGCCCGCAATCAAGATGTCATGCTCCGTGTCTATGCCCACAAGGACAACAGCGACTACATGGTCAACGGTTTCACCAAGCAGGTGACGATGCTGCGATATGACGCATCGGCTGCCATCACCGATGATCAGGTGCCCGTGATTACCGAAATGTTTGTGAACGACGCCACAGCCTTTGGCGAGGGTGCCATGGTTGCTCCCGATGCCATGCTGTATATCAACGTTACCGACAATGAGGGTGTAAGCATCCAGTCCAACACGGTGGGCAAGAGCATGAAACTGCAGCTCGATGGCGGCAAATTCTCCTATGATGACATCAATTGCTATGCCAATGTTGCCGACGAGGGTAGGGCAGTTCACATCGAGTTCCCGCTGTCTAACCTTTCCGAGGGTTTCCACACGTTGACCTTCACGGTATATGACATGCTGGGCAACATCGCTACCCGCACGATTTCGTTCATGGTGGCTCAGGCCTCGGCTGTCGAGCTTGTCGCCGACAATGTGCCGGCCTTCCTCGATGGCAATGTGAATTTCGATATCAAGACCGAGTCGTCGCTGGTTCCTGATGTTGTGGTGCGTGTTACCGATGCCACCGGTAAACTGGTGTGGAAGACCACTACCAACACCTTCCCTGTAGCATGGGATATGAGAGACATGAAAGGCAACAAGGTGCCTGCTGGGCTGTACCGTTACTACGGTACCTACAGCGATGGGGTGAATTGTGGCGGCACGTCGATCAACAGGCTCATTGTTCTTGACCCCCTCGAGAGAGCCGTTACTAAGAAAAAACTTTACTGATCAATGAAAATCTCCAAGACCGAAACAAAAACGAAAGATATGCGCAAATTGTTAAGACTTCAACTGGCATGTGCGGCCGTCATGGCCATTTTGTGCGCTGGCTATGCAAGCGCGTTTGACACGTCGATTTATGCAACACAATCCAAACTCGCCACGGGCAAGTGGGTGAAAGTTTCAATTCCCGAGAATGGTGTCTATGAAATCACCTACGACGAACTCAGGGAGATGGGATTCAGCAATCCTGCCCAAGTTCATGTTTACGGTGTTGGTGGTGTCCGCATCAATGAGCTGCTCAACGGCAATGCCAATGATGATCTCAAACAGATTCCTATCCTTCGCACCAATGGCAAGATCTGTTTCTACGGTAACGGCCCTGTGTCGTTCAGCTTAATGGACTACAGCTCGACGCCCCGTTTCACCCGCGTGCTTAATCCCTATTCCCTGGTGGGTTGCTATTTCCTGACCGAGGAATCCTCGGCCGACCTGGCCCCGACCAAGAGGGCCGAAGTGAACGTTCCCACCTACACCGACAACCGTTCTAGCCTGGGCTACTTTTATCATGAGCGTGAACTCGTGAGTGCAATCAATTCGGGCAAAGAAATGTTGGGCGAGGATTTCTCCAAGCACCCTGTGTTGGTTGACTACTATCTGCCCCATTTGAGTGACAGTACTATTGTTGTTCAAACGACTATCGCCGCTTGTGCCAACGAGATGACTTATGCCAATGCGGTGCTACACAGTGGCGCTGGTGCCGATACAACAGTGTATTCTACCACTACGTCGCGCATCTATAAGCCATCGGAAGGCGGATATGTTTTATACAATTCTGCGAGTCCATATGCGGCGTTAAGGCTTACTCATCCCGCCGAGCATGGCCAGTATGAGCCTTTTATCAGGTTTACTACTGCCAGCGGCACATCGACCCTCTCCCGTCTGGACTATTTCCTCCTCACCTACAAGCACGAGAACATCCTTGCTGATGCACCCGATAACCAGTTGCTGATGGCTTACGGTATCACCAGGGGCACTGACCGCTTCATGATGCCTAATGCGCCTGCCAACACTGTCCTGTGGTTCATCAACAACACGAACAATCCGCAAGAAATGCCGACAACGGCCTATAATGATGCTTCCGGTAGGGGTCTGGCCTTCTTCTCGAATCCCATCTCCAGATCCATTTATGTCGCTTTCGACCCGTCCAAGACGCTGAAGAAGATATCTTCCTATGAACCCGTAGCCAACCAGAACCTTCACGGCATGCCTGTGCCCGACCTGTTGGTTATCACGACCGACGCGCTCCTGGAACAGGCCAACCGCCTGGCCGACCTGCATCGTGCCGTTGACGGCATCGATGTTGCCGTTGTGACACAGGACCAGGTGTTCAATGAGTTCTCAAGCGGCTCGCGAGATGGCATGGCCTACCGCCTGCTGTGCAAGATGCTGTATGACCGCAATAGCACCAAGTTCAAGAACCTGCTGCTGTTCGGCACGGGTTCGTTCGACAACCGTGAACTGATGGGTAAACGTCCTAATGCACTGCTGACCTACCAAAGCGACAACAGTAACTCAGAGGTGATGTCCTATACCTGTGATGACTTCTTTGGCTTTTTGGAAGACAACTCGGGTGAGAACATGGAGACCGAGAGGCTGTGTATCGGTGTTGGCCGTATTACCTGTCTCGACGAAGATGAGGCCCGCAGCGACGTCGACAAGATTGTCGACTACTATGGCAATCCCGACTACGGCGTGTGGCGCAACAACAATATCGTGTTGACTGACTCACCCGATAAAGGCGAATTCATGTTCCAAGGCCAGGGCTACAAGAATCAGATTGACAACAAGCTGAACACGGGAATGAACGTGAATACTGTCCATAACAGCATGTATCCCCGATCGGAATTGGAGCCTACATTTGAGATAAGCCGTAAGACAGCCACCGAGGCCAAGCACAAACTGAGTTATTTGCTTAAGGATGGCGCCTATTTCGCCACCTATGTCGGCCATGCTGGTGCTATCTCATTTACCAAGACGAACAAGATGTGGACCACGGGTGACGTGGCTCGCACCAGCTACCCGCATTTCCCCATCATGACCACGGCCTGCTGCAATGTGGCACATTTTGACAATGAGACCCGTGGCATCGCCGAGCTGATGTTCCACAAGCGTGACGGTGGCGCTATTGCTCTGTTGACCTCATCCCGTTCGGTAATTGCCTCCGATAACGACAAGCTTAACCAGTACTTCATCAGGGAGATGTTCAGCCATGACCGCACGGGCGTGATGCCCACACTGGGCGAGGCCTACAAGCAGTGTAAGTTGAGCATGACAACTATCAATATCAATAAGATGTCATTCTTCCTGCTGGGCGACCCGGCCATTCGCGTGAACTATCCCGTGTCACGGTTCAACATCACGCGTGTGAACGGCACCGATGTTTCCAATGAAACCGATACGGTCAAGGCCCAAATCAGTCCTTTGTGCAAGTTTGAGGTCAAGGCCCAGGTGGTTGATGCCAATGGCAACATTGACAGGAGCTTTAACGGCGATGCTACAGTGACCTTATATGACTTTGAGGACTTGTTCACAACCTTGAATTTCATTAATTCGACCACCGGCCAGAGAGAGGATCGTGACATCTACTTTGACCGTGCCAAGTTGGCCGAAGTATCGGGCCGCGTCGTTAACGGCCAGTTCACGGGCATGATGATTGCTCCGCAGACCCTTTTGGCTTATAATGATGAAGTGTTGCTTCGTGTCTATGCCCACAAGGACAACAGTGACTACATGGTCAACGGCTTCACCAAGCGTGTGAGAATGCTGCCCTATGACGCATCGGCAGTTATCTCCGATGATGTGGCTCCTGTAATTTCCGAAATGTTCCTGGGCGATGCCGCAACCTTTGCCGACGGTGCTATGGTGCCTTCCAACTCGATATTATATATCAGTGCAACCGACAATGAATGCATCAGCATGCAGCCTAGCTCGGTGGGCAAGTCGATGACGCTTCAGCTCGACGGTGGCAAGCAGTCGCTTGAGGAAGTGGCCTGCTATGCCAATATTGCCGACGAGGGCAGGTCCGTTCACATCGAGTTCCCGTTGTCAAATCTGTCGGATGGTCTCCACACGTTGACTTATACCGTCTTTGACATGCTGGGCAATAGCGATAGCCGCACCATTTCGTTCGTGGTGAGCCAGACGTCGGCAATTGAACTTGCCGCCGACAAGATGCCCGCCTTCGTCGATGGCGATGTAAACTTCGATGTGAAGACAGGATTGACATTGGTTCCTGATGTCGCTATCCGCGTGACCGATGCCACCGGTAAGCTTGTGTGGACTACCACGACCAACACCTTCCCCGTTGCATGGGACATGAAGGACATGAACGGCAACAAGGTGCCGGCAGGTCTGTACCGCTACTTTGGTACCTATAATGACGGCGTGAACTATGGAGGCACGTCGATCAACTCACTCATCGTTCTGGACCCGATCAAGAGGGCCACTGCCAAGAATTGACCTGATGGGCGGCTTTGATGTGCCGGCCACATGATATCTCACGGGAGCTCATTCACGTTGTGAAGGCTCCCGTGACTGTTTTTGGCGATATTTTTTTCGCTATATAATTCAGAAAACCAGTTGAATTTTGGTTTTCACAAAAATCTTTATACCTTTGTGGGTTGAATTCGTCGGCTCATTGGAAAATGACCGGGAATACTGAGCACTGAGTAAACATCAGAGATGTTCCAAGACATTAATTTAACTTAAGATATGCACAAATTGTTAAGACTTCAACTGGCATGTGCGACCGTCATGGCCATTTTGTGCGCTAGCTATGCTGGTGCCTTCAACGCGTCGATATATACGACACAGTCCAAGCTTGCCTCGGGCAAATGGGTGAAGATAGAGATTCCTGAGAATGGTATCTATGAGATTACCTACGACGAACTTATGGAAATGGGTTTCACCAATCCTGCCCAGGTTCACGTCTATGGTGCTGGTGGCAACCGCATCAGTGAGCTGCTGAATGGCTCGGCTATTGATGATTTGAGACGGGTGCCCATCCTGCGCACTAACGACAAAATCTGTTTCTACGGTAACGGTCCCGTCTCGTTCAATATCGTGGACTATAATTCGACTCCCCACTTCACGCGTGTCTTCAATCCCTATTCCCAGGTGGGTTGCTACTTCCTGACTGAAGAATCGGCTGCCGACTTGGCACCGACCAAGAAGACTGTGGTGACGGTTACTTCTTATACCGATAACCCTTCCAGCCTGAATTATTTCTATCATGAGCGCGAACTCATGAGCGTGACCAATTCGGGCAAGGAGATGCTTGGCGAGGACTTCTCCAAGCATCCGGTGCTCATCGACTATTATCTGCCGCACTTGAGCGACAGCAATGTCGTTGTTCAGACGGCGATTGCCGCCAACGCTTCCGAGGTATCTTATGCCAATGCCGTCATGCACAGTGGTGAAGCAACCGATACAACCGTCTACTCCGTTGCTTCGTCGCGCATCTACAAGCCGTCGAACAGCTATGTGTATTACAATTTTGCTACCCCGTTTGCTTCATTAAAGCTCACTGATCCTGCCGAGAATGGCCAATTTGAGCCCATACTTAAGTATTCTACCGAGAACGGCTCGGCCATTATTTCACGTTTGGACTACTTTATCTTGTCCTACAAGCAAGAGAATGTTTTTGCCGACGCCCAAGATAACCAGCTGCTGATGGGCTATGGTACAACCAGGGGCTCTGACCGTTTCATGCTTCCCAACGCTCCCTCAAGCACTGTTGTGTGGTTCATCAACAACACTAACAGCCCTCAGGAGGTGACCACCTCGCGCTATAATGATGCAAGCGGCTCTGGCTTGGCATTTTTCGCGAGCCCGACTTCCAAGTCGACCTATGTGGCATTTGACCCGACCAAAACGCTGAAGAAGATTTCGGCCTATGAGGCCGTCGCCAACCAGAATCTGCACGGTATGGCCGTTCCCGATCTGCTCATCATTACGACCGATGCCTTACTGGAGCAGGCCAACCGCCTGGCCGATATGCACCGTGCCGTTGACGGTATCGACGTAGCCGTTGTGACACAGGATCAGGTCTTCAACGAGTTTTCCAGCGGCACGCGCGATGGTATGGCCTATCGCCTGCTGTGCAAGATGCTGTATGACCGTGACAGTAACAAGTTCAAGAACCTGCTGCTGTTCGGCACGGGTTCGTTCGACAACCGCGAGCTCATGGGTAAGCACCCCGAGGACCTGCTGACCTACCAGAGCGACAATAGCAACTACGAGGATTTCTCATATACCAGTGATGACTTCTTTGGCTATTTGGATGACAATTCGGGTTCGAACATGTCCAATGAGAAGCTGCGCATCGGCGTCGGCCGCATCACCTGTACCGATGAGGAAGAGGCCCGCAGCGATGTTGACAAGATTGTCGAGTATTATGCCAACCCCGATTACGGTGTGTGGCGCAACAATACCATCGTGTCGAGTGATACCCCTGACAATGGTATGTATATCTTCCATGGCCAGGGCTACAAGGACCAGATTGACAATGAATTGAATACGGGCATGCATGTGAACACGGTTCACAACACCATGTATCCCCGTTCGGCTACAGAGCCCACCTTCACCGTGGACCGTAAGACGGCCACCGAGGCCAAGCACAAACTGTCTTATCTGCTTAAGGACGGCGCCTACTTCTTTACTTATGTAGGCCATGCCGGTGCTATTGCCTTTACCAAGAAGAACAAGATGTGGACCACAGGCGACGTGGCCCGCACAGCTTATCCTTACTATCCCATCGTGTCTACGGCATGCTGCAATGTGGCTCACTATGATAACGACTCGCGCGGTATCGCCGAGTTGATGTTCCACAAGCGTGACGGTGGCGCTATTGCATTGTTGACGTCGTCGCGCATGGTATTTGCTTCGGGCAATGACAAGCTGAACAAGTTGTTCATTGATGGATTGTTCAGCTATGACCGCACGGGTGTGATGCCCACGCTGGGCGAGGCCTACAAGGCATCCAAACTGGGCTTCACTTCGGCCGATGTCAATAAGATGTCGTTCTTCCTGCTCGGTGACCCTGCTATGCGCGTGAACTATCCTATTTCGCGCTTCAACATTACGAGTGTGAACGGTACCGACGTGACCGACTCGCTTAAGGCCCAGATCAGCCCGTTGTGCAAGTTTGAGATTAAAGCCCAGGTAGTAGATGCCGATGGCAACATTGACACCAGCTTCAATGGTGATGCTACGGTAACATTGTATGACTGTGAGGAATTTTTCACGACTTTGAACTTCAATAATTCAATCACTGGTGAAAGGGAAGAACGTGATGTTTACTTTGATCGCGCTAAGTTGACCGAGATTTCGGGCCGCGTCGAGAATGGTCAATTCACTGGCATGATGATTGCTCCGCAATCACCGTTGGCCAATAACGATGACGTCCTCATTCGTGTCTATGCTCACAAGGACAACAGCGACTATATGGTCAACGGTTTCACCAAGCAGGTGACCATGTTGCCATATGACGCATCGGTTGCTATCTCCGACAGTCAGGCTCCGGTCATCACCGCCATGTATGTGAATGATGAGATGACCTTTACCGAGGGCGCAATTATCGCTCCCGATGCTATGCTGTACATCACAGCTACCGATGACGAGGGCATCAGTATGCAGTCCAACTCGGTGAGCAAGTGCATGAAACTGCAGCTCGACGGCGGCAAGCAGTCGTTTGAGGATATTGCCTGCTATGCCAATATCGCCGACGAGGGTAAGGCAGTTCACATTGAGTTCCCGTTGTCGAACTTGTCCGAGGGTCTCCACACGTTGACCTACACCGTATATGACATGTTGGGCAATAGCGATAGCCGCACGATTTCGTTTATGGTAGGCCAGAGCTCGATTGTTGACCTTGCTGCCGACAAGATGCCTGCCTTCCTCGATGGCGAAGTGAAATTTGACGTCGAGACCGAGCTGACCCTTATCCCTGACGTGACAGTTCGCGTTACCGATGCGACGGGCAAGCTCGTGTGGATGACGACTACCAACAACTTCCCTGTCGTTTGGGACATGACCGACATGGATGGCAACAAGGTGCCTGCCGGGTTGTACCGCTACTTTGGTACCTATCGTGACAATGTGAACTACGGTGGCACGGCCATCAACAGGCTCATTGTTCTGGACGCACTCGAGAACGCAACCGCTAAGAACTGACCTGGTTGCCACTGATGATATCTTACGGGGGCGGTTCCACGTTGTGGACTGCTCCCGTGATTTTTTATCCCTGGGAAAATGATGAAAAGCGGTTGGATTTTGGATTTCACAAAAAACTTTATACCTTTGTAGTTTGATTTGTCGGCTCATTCAACAATGGCCGGGAAAACGGAATACTGGATATTATAAGTTAGACTTCAATTATAACGAACGATATGCGCAAATTGTTAAGACTTCAACTGGCATGTGCGGCCCTCATGGCTTTTTTGTGCGCTAGCCAATCAGGCGCGTTCAATACCTCGAGATATGCGACACAGTCCAAGCTCGCAACCGGCAAGTGGGTGAAGGTGTCGATTCCCGAGAATGGTGTCTATGAGATCACCTACGACGAGCTCCGGGAAATGGGTTTCAGCAACCCTGCCCAGGTTCACGTTTACGGTTTTGGTGGCAACCGCATCAATGAACTGCTCAACGGCACTGCCATTGATGATTTGACGCAGGTGCCCATCCTTCGCACCAATAGCAAAATTTGCTTCTATGGCAATGGCCCTGTGTCGTTCAGCTTAGTGGACTACGGTACGACGCCCCATTTTACCCGTACGTTCAATCCCTATTCCCAAGTGGGCTGTTATTTGTTGACCGAGGAGTCATCGGCCGACCTTGTGCCCGAAGCGAAGACTGTGACACCGGCAAGTGAGTACGTGGAAACTTCCACGAGTCTGGACTATTTCTATTCCGAGCGCGAATTGATGAGTCTTTCAAACTCGGGCAAGGACCTTCTTGGCGAGGACTTTACCAAGTCTCGCGTGTTGGTTGACTACTACCTTCCGCATCTGAGTAACAACACCATGGTTGTTCACACGTGTGTTGCTGCTTATGCCTCCGATGTGACTTATGCCGGTGCGGTGATGCATAGCGGTGGCAAGGCTGACACTGTGGCTTATTCGGGTACAACTTCGCGCATCTACAAGCCGTCGCACTATGCCTATTACAATTCTGCTTCTCCTTTTGCCAAAGTGACACTTACCAATCGTGCCGAACATGGAAAGTATGAACCCATGGTAAAAGCCAGCAGTGATACTGGACGCATAGACGTCAAACGCTTGGACTATTTCATCCTCACTTATGAGCATGAAAATATCCTGGATAACACATCCGATAACCAGTTGCTGATGGGCTATGGACTCATCAGGAATGATACCCGTATGAAGTTGCCCAATGCGCCAACCAAAACTGTTGTGTGGTATATCAATAACACCAATAGTCCACAGGTGGTGTCAACAACGCAATACAGTGATGATACTGGTAGAGGCCTTGCATTCTTCTCCACGCCGATAACCAGATCGACTTATGTTGCTTTTGACCCGTCCAAGACGCTGAAGAAGATTTCAGCCTATGAGCCTGTCGCCAACCAGAACCTGCACGGTATGGCAGTTCCCAACCTGCTCATCATCACGACCGATGCCTTCCTGGAGCAGGCCAACCGCCTGGCCGACCTGCATCGTGCCGTCGACGGTATCGACGTTGCTGTGGTGACCCAGGACCAGGTATTCAACGAATTCTCGAGCGGCACGCGCGACGGTATGGCCTATCGCTTGCTGTGCAAGATGCTGTATGACCGTGACAGCAACAAGTTCAAGAACCTGCTGCTGTTTGGCACGGGTTCGTTCGACAACCGTGAGTTCACGGGCAAGCATCCCAACGACTTGCTGACTTACCAGAGCGACAACAGCAACCTCGAAGACATGTCCTTCACTAGTGATGACTTCTTCGGTTTCCTGAAAGACAACTCGGGAAATAACATGTCCAACGAGAAACTGTCTATCGGCGTTGGCCGTATCACCTGTACCGATGAGGAAGAGGCGCGCAGCGATGTTGACAAGATCATCGAGTACTATGCCAATCCTGATTACGGTGTGTGGCGCAACAACACCATCGTCTCCAGCGATTCTCCCGATTTTGGCGAATTCATGTTCCAGGGACAGGGCTACAAGAATCAGATTGACAACAATCTCAATACGGGCATGCAGGTAAATACGGTACATAACTCCATGTATCCCCGCTCAACGGTTGAGCCCACCTTTGAAGAGAAGTCGAAGACGGCGACCGAGGCCAAACGAATGTTGGCTTCACAGTTGAAGGATGGTGCATATTTCTTTACTTATGTAGGCCATGCTGGCCCTGCCTCATTTACCAAGAGGAACAAAATGTGGACCACGGGTGACGTGGCACGCACCTGCTATCCGCATTTTCCCATTGTGTCGACGGTGTGCTGCAATGTGGCTCACTATGATAACGACTCGCGTGGTATTGCCGAGTTGATGTTCCACAAGCGCGACGGTGGAGCTATCGCGCTGTTGACCTCATCTCGCATGGTATTTGCCTCCGATAATGACAAACTGAACCAGTATTTCCTGAATGCGATGTTCAGTTATGACCGCACGGGCGTGATGCCCACGCTGGGCGAAGCCTATATGCAGTCCAAAGTGAGCTTCTTAAATTCCAATGTCAACAAGATGTCGTTCTTCCTGCTGGGTGACCCTGCCATCCGCGTGAACTATCCCATCTCGCGGTTTAACATCACGAGCGTGAACGGTACCGATGTCACCGATACGCTCAAGGCCCAAATCAGTCCGTTGTGCAAGTTTGAGGTCAAGGCCCAGGTGGTAGATGCCGATGGCAACATTGACAGGAACTTCAATGGCGATGCCACAGTGACCCTGTATGACCGCGAGGATTTGTTCACGACCTTGAGTTTCAGGAATACGACCACAGGAACAAAGGAGGACCGTAACATCTATTGTGACCGTGCCAAGTTGGCTGAGATTTCGGGCCGAGTCGTGAATGGTCGATTCACGGGCATGATGATCGTCCCGCAGTTGCCCCTGGCGCGCAATCAGGATGTGCAAATTCGTGTCTATGCCCACAAGGACAACAGCGACTACATGGTCAACGGGTTCACCAAGCAGGTGACGATGCTGCCCTATGACGCATCAACTGCCATCACCGACGACCAAGCGCCTTTGATTGCCGACATGTTCTTGAACGATGCCACCACATTCTTTGATGGTGCAGTGGTGCCTGCCAACTCGATATTGTATATCACTGCAACAGATAATGAGGGCATCAGCATTCAGTCCAACTCGGTAAGCAAGACCATGAAGCTGCAGCTCGATGCCGGTAAGCAGTCGTTTGCCGAGGTGACTTGCTATGCTACTGTGGCCGATGGCGGCAAGACGGTGAATATCGAGTTCCCGATGCCTGACCTGACCGAGGGTCTTCACACGATGACTTATACGGTCTATGACATGCTGGGCAACATTGCCACCCGCACGATCTCGTTCGTCGTGGGACAGACGTCGATTGCCTCGCTCGTTGCCGACAAGATGCCGGCATTCATTGATGGCAGTGTCAGCTTTGACGTCGAGACTGATCTGACCCAGGCGCCTGACATGGTGGTGCGCGTTACCGACGCCATCGGCAGGCTCGTGTGGATGACCAATGCCAGCAGCTTCCCTGTCGTTTGGGACATGAAGGACATGAACGGCAACAAGGTGCCCGCGGGCCTGTACCGCTACTTCGGTACCTACAATGATGACGGTTATTATGGTGGCACTCCCATCAATAATCTTATCGTGCTTGACCCCGTCAAGACGGCTAAAAACAACTAGATACTAACTACTAAAAAACTATAAACAACGAATTAAACAGATGATGTCGATTGATCATATTTTGGCTCAGGCTACCGCAGCTGCGGTCAAGGAGTTGTATG
>JAEEGF010008024.1_pt1 | contig 58542 bp, 45 predicted proteins | sample 9134171 | NCBI WGS metagenome assembly JAEEGF01 (sample SAMN16246542, study PRJNA631951) | gut metagenome | biome: gut microbiome; feature: rumen; material: AP-attached | host: Bos | place: Iran: Karaj | collected 2018-10 | reverse complement strand
GGTTACTACGCCATCGCCCAGATAATGCTTCTTCTCCATACCGAAGTTTGTACAACGGTGCTGTACAAACATATCCATCTCTTCAAAACTACCTTCGTCCAGCAACATAGCGATACGCTCACGGGCAGTATATTTGCCCTTCTCGTGCTGCTTTTCGATAGCCTTTTCGCCACCGCCTACACGGGCTTTGGCACGGAGTTCAACCAACTCCTTAATCTTTTCTGTTTGAGTACTCATTTCTTTATAAAATAAGGTTATATTTTCAATATTTCGCGCACAAAAGTACAAAAAAAAGTGATACGATGAGTCTACTTTTCCTTTTTTTTGAAAAGAATTTCCCACCTTTGAAACTACGTTTCGAAAGTACTCACGTTCGGGAGTAAAAATAAATTCTACATTTATTTTGTATTCCGCTCACTTAATCGTACCTTTGCAGCCACAAAAGTTTTCAGGGAAAATGAGCAAGCAACAGTACGTACCTACCGAGTTAGGAGAAAAGAAAATAGGAGTGCTGCTGTGGCAATATGCCACACCTGCCATCATTGCCATGGTGGCCAGTAGCCTTTACAACATAGCCGACAGTATCTTCGTGGGTTGGGGAGTAGGCGATATTGCCATCAGCGGAATGGCTGTGGCCAGTCCCTTCATGAACCTGTCTGCCGCCTTTGGCGCTATGGTAGGCGTAGGAGCCAGCACTACCATCAGTGTCAGACTGGGACAAGGAAAGTATGATACTGCCCAACATATCTTGGGTAACACCATATCGCTGAACCTGCTGTTGGGAACAATCTTCGCCGCTGTATGCATCTACTTCCTGAATGATATTCTAATGCTGTTTGGTGCCAGCGATGCTACCCTACCCTATGCCTACGAATATATGTTCATCATTCTGCTGGGCAACGTGGTAACACATCTTTACTTTGGTCTGAACGCTATTCTACGAAGTGCAGGACATCCTGCCATAGCTATGAACTGCACCTTCCTGACTATTATCATCAATACCATTCTGGACCCTCTGTTCATCTTTGTCTTCCATTGGGGAATAGCAGGAGCAGCCTGGGCTACAGTAATCAGCCAGGCCGTATCACTATGCGTACAACTGAAGCTATTCAGCAGACCTACAGAACTACTGCATCTGCGCAGAGGCATCTACAAGCCAGACTTGAACATCATCCGCCAGTGTATTGTTATTGGACTTAGTCCCTTCCTTGTAAACTCTTGTGCCTGCATTGTGGTACTCTTCATCAACAACAGACTAAGGGACTACGGAGGCGACATGGCCATCGGAGCTCATGGAGTTGTAAACAGAATTGTCATGCTGTTCGTGACGATGGTAATAGGTCTAGTACAAGGTATGCAGCCGATAGCCGGATACAACTGGGGAGCACGCAAGAACGACCGCGTTTGGCGTGTGCTGCGCTACACTATTGGCGTAGCCACCTGCATCACCTGCTTTGCGACATTGGTGGGCGAGCTGTTTCCTGAATACATTATCAGCATCTTCGGAACAGGCGAGGAACTGACTGGCATTGCCACTTACTCCTACCGCATCATTGTTGCCATGTTCCCACTGGTAGGTGCACAGATAGTGATTGGCAACTTCTTCCAGAGCATTGGTCATGCAGGTAAGAGTATCTTCCTGAGTATGACCCGACAAATGTTGATACTGGTACCTCTGATATACTTTCTACCCCCCATCTGGGGACAGGACGGCATCTGGTACAGTATGCCTATCTCAGATGCCATCAGCTTCTTTCTGGCAGCCGGAATTCTGGCCTATATGGTACCCAAGATAAAGAAACATGAAACGGATTGGTCTGCTAAGTGATACCCATGCCTATTGGGATGAGCGCTATGCCAAATACTTCAGTGAATGTGATGAGATTTGGCATGCCGGAGACATCGGCAGCATGGAGCTAGTAGAGCGCCTGCAAGAGATTGCTTCCCTTAGAGCTGTTCATGGAAACATAGACGGAGGAGACGTCAGGCGCATGTTCCCTGACAAACTGCGCTGGACTTGCGAAGGTGCCGATATACTGATGACTCACATAGGCGGATACCCTGGCAAGTACGACCCTCGCATCCGACAGCAACTATACGCAAAACCTCCCAAACTTTTTATCAGCGGACACAGCCATATACTGAAGGTGCAATTCGACCCTCAGTTGAAACTCCTGCACATCAACCCAGGAGCAGCCGGACTGCAAGGTTGGCAGACGGTTCGCACCCTTGTACGTTTCTCTGTCGACAAGGGAGAATTCAAAGACCTGGAAGTTATAGAGATTTGAAAACCTTGACGCTTCCGTCCTCGTAGGTTACTTTACGAATAACAATGCCATTCTTTAATTGAGAATTGAGGGTTGAGAATTGAGAATTTGAAATTCTTTGGCCTGACAGGTTGTAGTACTCAACGGAGCGAATCTTAGAAGAAGAGGCAATCACAGGCTTTATCTCGTCTATAACATCCTGACTGGCAAAGAACAACGAGTATGGTTGCTGCACTGTCCCCAATTGGGTTTGCGCCTGGAATAATGTCGCATTGGCTGAACCATAAACCTCGCCTTGTGCATCCAACAGACGGAACACAATACGGTCAGTTCCCTCACCATGAATATTCATAAAGAGTAAATCCCCATCCAACACACCTACGCCTCGACACTCATCTTCACAGAAAGCACCTACATAATAACGTCCGTCAAGTGAGACTTTTTCATCTGCCTGCACGTCAGCTACTAGTGTCATAACATCCGGATAGGCATGTATATCTGCCTGCCAAGCTCCATCCTCTGCCTGAACAGCTGGGGCATAACGGCGACCGCTTGCCTTCAACGGACTAAGGCTCTGCCAACAGAATCCTTGCTCCTGTGCGGTATAGAAGAGATATGACTGTCCAGGCTGCAACATAGTAAGGGAACCTTGCCACTTTCCGTCCTCGTAGGTAGCAAAGGCATCAAGGCCTACCACCTTATCACCTTCCTGCGGAACATAATTGGCAAGAGCTGCCGTCAGCGTTGTGGCATTATAGAGCGGACAACCAATCCAGTTCCAACCTTGCTGCAGGGTAACAGGTGTATTCACATCATAGACAACACCACGCAGGATAACATCAGAGGCTTGCTGCATCTTGATCTTATAGCCCTTGGCTGCTTCCAAAGCCTGCAACTTACCCTGCCAGCCAGCCTCATCACGAAGAACAAGGCTATCATTCTGACTACGCAGACAAAGCGCATTCGCAAGGAATCGACTCTTGTCAACAGATTGGGCCATATTATGCGAAGTCCAGTTCCAGCCCTCAGCCAAAGCCAAGGTGATGGTTTTATCATTGCCAAGCCAACCAGCATTGGTAATGGAGTTATAATCCTTCATTCCTATCTTGTTGGTCTTGTCTATGGTGGGCTGATTCAGGATGGTAGCCATATTGCCTCCATCAGGATATCTGCCATAAGTCTGCCACTTACCCTGTTCCAAGTATTCCATACAGTCGGCCCAAGAGCCATCCTTAGCCTGAATGCTTACGCAGGCACCATCAGCATTGTCCAACTTGAAAGGAGCATGCAACTGACTGACGGCATCCTTATTATCACACCAGACGATGCAAGTTCCATGAGCAGGCACAACACCACTCTGCAGTCGGTACTTCTGAGGCTTGCTGCGATTGTCACTCAGATAAAGCCCTTCCAGGCTGATATCCTGATCTGTGGTGTTGTAAAGTTCCAACCAGTCGGATTTCTTACCGTATTCACTGACATATATGTCATTGCCGGCACTTACCTCGTTAATACGCAAAGGAGAAGCTCCGCTCGCCCATCGCTCCTGTTCGTCAGTAACAGGTTCAAACATAGCCTTCAGCACAATCTTGCTATTGTTGGAGAAATTCTCGTGCAAATCAAAGGATGCGTTCGCAGTAAGCATCTGCCCACCTATACTGGTCAGCACAAGACTACCATCATACCACATATCCGTACTTGAGGCCGAGCAATTTTTAATCTCCACCGCTATCTGGTTGGCACCTTTAACAAGATACTCATGGGGAATAACAAAGCTACCCTGACAAGGTTCCTGTCCCTCATAATGTTCGCCTACTGTAAAATCATCGTACTTAGAACCGCTGGCAATGTAATAGCTACCAACCTCGTGACCATTTACATAAAGCGTCATTCCATCATCTATCTGGTAGTTAAAGGTAAGAATATCATCATCAGAAAGCAGGGAATTCAGCGTAAAAGTATTGCGGAAATAATAGGTAGGACGCTTCTTGCTGCTATTGCCTCCATAATCAAGCTTGGTAACAGAATTATCCTGCATAAAGTACCCGGCATTGCCATAACCGAAGGGAGCCAATCCCGTTCGCCATCCGTTTTGTTCATCCACAAAAGCAGCGGACTTCCAGTCATATGCATCCATGGAACCTTGGTCGTAATATTTCCATTCGGCACCATAGGATATAAGTGTTGTTGATGATGCAGTCAGATCCTGCAACTGCCAACCGGCAAAAGTATAACCGGCAGGAGCCTTTGCTGTAAGTTGTATGGGAAGTGCTCCGTACGAGAAAAGATAGCCGGCAAACTTACCTGTAGGAATCCCTTGTCCATTTATTGCCAGACAAGCCTCCGGTATATTGGCGGAAAGATTGGCATAAAGGCCGTAGCTGAGACCGTAATAGTTTCGTAAGGTAGTGATACGACTTCCATTATATGCCGACCGTATAGTACCAATCAAACTTGTACTGGAACTGCTGCCCTCAAAACTCAAGGCAGGATTGATGTTGTTGTAGATTTCCTTTATTATCTGCTCACAACGTGTAGGCTCAAACACACTTCCGTCCACAATACAATAGGCATCCATAAACTGACGACGGAAGGGGTCGTACGTCATCAAATTACGAAACAGATCGTCCACGTTGCCACCTCCATTGGTATTCAATACCGCCGTAAGCATATCAAAACGATCAAATGCTGAGTCAGTATCAAAAAGGACGAAATGGAATTTACCATCGGTGCGACTACGGAAGCCTTTCACATTATTGGTGTTTGTTATCCAATCCGAGGGACCCATATAGCAATCCAACGCCATATAGTTTATGTATTCATCAATATCCAGAAGGTCGCAAATCTGCTTATAAGTATCACTGGACTTTGTCCGTGCCAGAGTAGAAGACAAATTCACCAATTGAAGCCACGCCTTATTATCGCCTACCTTCTGATTGTACTGGGCATTGCTCAGATCAAACTGATCCATATCATCAAAGTCAATACCATAGTTGCTGTAAGCATAGTGTTTGTTGTTACTTTCACGGATATTAAGCATACCGTAATAATCTCCGTTCAGGAAGACATGTGCAGGCTGATAGTCCTGACAATCTACATAGAATCCGCTCCTCAACACAATAGACTGAAAAACGGGATCCTTTGTTCGTGAGTAAGTATCATTACCTCCATTCCTGACTTGCCAACAACGATATTTGTTATGTTTTTTGAAAGGGAAGACGGGATAACCAATTACATTTACCCCCTCGTATCTCTTATCGGTCTTAATACGGAAGGAGCTTCTTGCCTCCCAATATTTTCCGTCTACCGTTCCACTACCGTAGGCTCTTGTCCATCCTCCAGCAATCTCCAAGTCGGTCTCTTGGTTCAACACCTCGGAATACTGGATATTACCATTCTTATCCTTTACCGGAACCATATAATTCACATTCACTGGACGTTCCCAATCCATATTCCAGTTACAGGCAGTATTCTGTCCGTTTCCACTAACACCATTGATACCCTTTACAAAAACACCCACCCTGCTGTCAAAGAAGTTCTTGGGAGCTGAAGAAACAACCAGAATAGGCAGATAGTAGTCATGATTACGGAAGATATAACTACGTGTCACAACGGGGCTTGTCAAATACCCATCTTGCACGAGACATAGACGCAGGATAGTGGTATTCTCGATAGTAAAATGTCCATCAGAACTAGTTTCTCCATTGTTAGCCGTTGGAGTACTACCGTCTGTAGTATAGCGCAAGGTGGCACCAGAGGGAATTCGCACATGAACAGAGAAGGGTTCAGAGAAGACACGACTGTCTGTATCCACCGATGGAGCATCCAATCTATCTGAGGCAAACTGACTGGTGGTATTGGTAGCCTCCGGTGTTGGCTCACTGGTGGTTTCCCATTCTTCGCCACCATCCTGAGTGCGTGCCCATGAACAACGGGGTATAGCTGGGGGATATGAAACCGAGGTGATAAGCGACTTATCAGTATTCAGCAAACTGATGGTACCTCCCTCAGGATCAAGTTTAAAAGACATCTGCAATCTGGAGTAAGAGCCGAAGGAACCTGAATTAAAATGATGGTCAAACCACAGTACCTTAAAGCCTTTGGCAGGGACAGAACCATGGTTAGCGAGCAGTCGTGTCTCATTCACTCCGTCCGAAACATACATATTCCTAAGAGGCTGATTAGTAGAAGACGGATTATATATCTCTATCCAACCACCATAACAGTTGGCATGATCCAGATACAGGTCATTATTAGCAACCTGAATTTCGTTGATTAAAAGGGGACTGTCAGTCTGTTCCTGCGCCAAAACAGTAACAGGAATTAAGAGTATTAGAAGGCTTGTTATATATATTTTCATTGTATCATTGCATTTTAGGCATCTTCGGTTGACAAAGATACACAATAAATTCAACAACAAACAAGATTGAGTATTCTTTAACATCACTAAAAGTTCCTTTTTGAATTTCAAAAGCAACAAAAAAAGGCTTAAAAGAGGCAATTTTTACCTTTTTTTTAAACTTTTTGCCTATACTTTATAATATTTAATGAATTTTTCCTACTTTTGGACATCGTTGACAGCAAATCGAGAAACTAAATCAAGAAAAATATTATTAACTAACTTAAACTAAAAAACGTATGAAAAAACATCTGTTTTCATTACTTGCAATGCTGACAGCTTTTGGTTCATCTGCGTTAGCGATTGACCAAGTCAATGGCGTTTACAAGATTGGTACGGCAGACGACTATGTTGCCTTCGCCCAAATCGTTAATGGCGGCGATAGAACGGCAAATGCCATTCTGACAGCTAACATTGACTTAGGCTCCACCACCACCCAGATTGGTGTAGGAGGAGATTACCAAGGTCTCTTTGATGGTAAGGGTTACTCCATTACTATCGCACTTCCTGACCGCACCGATGGTGAAGGCCCTGCTTTGTTCCGTGGTATCGGTAATCGTGGTATTGTTCAGAACCTGAAGGTTCAGGGTACCATTACAACCGGCACGTATAAGCATTCTGCTGCCATTGCCAACTACACAGCCGGTATCATCCGCTGTTGTTTCGCGGACGTAACCTTCAACACAAGTTTTGGTGATAACGCAGATGCCAGCATTGGCGGTATTGCCGGTCAGCTGAACAGACCTGCCATTATTGAAAACTGTCTTTCCAAGATTAAGATTATCGGTTCAACAACTCACAAGTGCGGTGGTCTTGCTGCATGGGTTGATGCTCAGCGCGTTAACATCGTTAACTGTCTGGTTATCAATGACGAAAACAGCAACTTCTACTGGGCAGACAACAAGAGTGCCGGTCTGGTACGTGATGGCGACGGTCTTCGGAAAGCCGTTAATCTGACTACATACAATGCAGACAGCTACAAGAACCGTCCTGAAGGCGCTAATGCAAACAACTATGTTACCAACGACTGGGGCGTTCTCAGCCTTGGAACAACCGTTGTCACTCCGCAAGAGGTGGCAAGTGGTAAGGTTTGCTATCAGCTGAACAGCGACCAGAGCCACATTGGCTGGGTTCAGAACATTGGCGACCCATATCCAGTACCTGCTGTATTCGGCACAGATAAAGGTCAGGTCTATGCTTCTGCACCTACCAACTGCCAGGGTAAGGCTGACGGCGAAGTTACCTTCAGCAACACTCCAAGCAATGCAGTTGTTACCCCACACACATACGACAGATACGGTGTCTGCACCACTTGCGGTCAGTTTAACTGGAAGTGCTTCGATTTCGATGACCCCACCAGATTCGACCCTGCCACCAAGTCTGTTCTTCTCGGCAGTGCCGACGACCTCTTCCTGGCAGAAGGCTGGAACCGTCTTCAGAACGGCTTCAAACTGAACATGAAGATGGTGAACGACATTACCTGTACTCCTCCTACCGGCCAGCTTATCTTCAACAGCAACGACTGGATGGATAGTAACTTCGATGGCGACGGCCATGCAATCACCATTAACTTTGTTGATATTAAAGAAAACTGTGCAGCCTTCCTGCCCATGTTCGACGGCAACTTCGAGAACGTCATTATGCACGGTTCTATTAGCACAGCCAACCAATATGCTGGATCTATTGCCGGTCGTTTCTATGGCAATGGTCAGAAGATCCGCAACGTATTCTCTGATATTACTATTAACTCGACCAAAAGCGGCGACAATACCACTGGTGGTTTCGTAGGTATTACTGCTGCGAATGCCGCTTTTGAAAACTGCATCTATGCAGGTGATATTAATGGTATAGAAGGCACTACATGTCTAGGAGGTTTAATCGGATGGGCAAATGGTTCTAACCATCTCACCAACTGTGCTTTCTTGGGTACAATGACAAATGCTGGTGGTGACTCTCACACCATTAGCCGCAACAACGGTAATGCTAACTGCACCAATGTTTATAGTCTAAATGAGTATAACAACTCTGACGCAGGTAAATACACCAAGACTACTGCCGATGCTGTGGCAAGCGGCGAGCTTGCCTACCTGCTGAATGGCAAGGAGAATGGCGCTGAGCGCTTCTATCAGCTGATCGGTACTGACGAATACCCAATGCCTATCGCTAAGGAAGGTGCAACCGTTTATGCAATCGTTGCTGACGGTTATCGTTGCGATGGTACGCCTTTAGGTGACGCCACCTTTACCAATACAGAAACGACTCCCGTTATTCCTGCTCACCAGTTCGATGCTGATGGCATCTGTACTGTCTGCGGTAACATGGAGACCGACGAAGAAGGCTATTATAAGATTGTCAGCGGCAGAGGTTTGGCATTATTCGCTGAATTAGTAAATGGCGGTCAGACAAACCTGAAGGGTCGCGTATATAATGATATCGACTACACAGCATATCCTAAGGGCTTCATTGGAACAGAGAGCAAAAAATTCTCAGGCACTTTTGATGGCCAAATGTACACTATAACCACTGGTATTAAGAACGACACAAAGGCAACCGGTCTTTTTGGATCAGTTATTAATGCAACCATCCAGAATCTTGTACTTGACGGCAGCGTTGAATCTTCAGACAAATGGATTGGCGGTATTTGCGGTATCACACGTGGTAATACCCTTATTGAGAATGTTATTGTAAAATCTACTGTTAAGTTTACTGGTACTGGCGATTCCACTGGTGGTGGTCTCTGTGGCGACATGGAAAGTGGCTTCACCGTTAAGAATTGCGCATTCCTTGGCTCATTCGATATGCCCAATGGTACAAATGTAGGCGGTTTGGTAAGCTGGACAGGTAGCGGCACCTTCACTAACTGTTATGTCGCTCCGGTAGAAGTAGTAACAAATAACTCATACAAGGATTTTGTTTCTGGCGGTGGTGGCAACTGTACCAATTGTTACGCTATGGCCAATACAGACCCGAAGCTTGCCAGCGGCGAACTCTGCTTCAAGCTGGGTGGTGCCTTTGGTCAGGTTATTGGTGTGGATGCATATCCCACCCCGGCAACTGTCACAGGTTACAACGAGGTTCGTTACGATGAAGAACTTGGTTACTACAACCCACTGCCTGTGAAGATTAAGGATTGCAAATTCGAGAATGTTATAAGCAACGACATTGTTAAGAGTGCTGATATCAATGGCGAAATCACCCTCACAGGAAATGTAGAAAACATCACCGGAAATGCAGTTGCACTTATCATGGATGCTACAGAGTATGCTCAGAAGGGTGTCATCAGTGGCAAGCATCTCTTTGGTGCTGTTGGCAAGAACGGTGGTATCACTGTAGATGAAAACGGTAAGGTTATTGTTAAGTTCACCAGTTTCAGCACTCACACAGATCAGCCCAACTTCGTAGATTCTCTGGGTCTGGCAAGAGAAGATGTAGGCGATGTTAAAGCAGGAGACAAGTATGTTGTTGTCATCTACGGCGGCAGCTTGGTAATCGAAGGCAAGGTATGGCCTGAGAACATCGTTGGAACCTATGACGGAAAGGACGTAATCTCTCTCGTCATTGACCAGGCTGTTCGTGCTCTTGTTCCAGATGATCCTACAGCTATCAACGGTATCAACGCCGACAAGAATGCTGAGATTTACAGCATCAGCGGTACTCGCGTCAACAAGGCTCAGAAGGGTGTTTACATCATTAACGGCAAGAAGGTCGTTAACGAATAATAGAACTTTCTGAATCACTTTATATTGAAATCCCTCCTTGCATCCCAGCAAGGGGGGATTTCTCTTTATATATATAATAAGGTAAAGGGGGAGATAAAAATTAAAAGAGTAAAGATAAAAGTTTCGCTAACCGCTTATTAGGGGGCAATATCTAACAATAAATGTTAAAATTCATAGGCAAGATGCATTTTTCTTACTTTTTTCTTGGAGTGATTTAATGTTTTAAATTACATTTGCAACAGATAAATCGAAAACATTAAATCAAATGATAAAGAATAAGAAAGAAATAAACACTTTGACCAAGGCCGAGATGGAGATTATGAATATCCTCTGGGACGAGGCTAAGCCTATGAGCACGCATGCTATTATAGAAAAGTATCCAGAACCTAAGCCTGCCTATTCTACCATTGCTACCTTCATGAAGATCCTTACCAAGAAGGAGTTTGTTTCTTTCCGCAAGGGAGAAGAGGGCGACAAGACCTTCTACTTCTACCCTCTCATCACTCGTGTGGAATATACCCGCAAGTTCATGAGTCAGGTTAAGAGCACCTTCTTCGGAGGCTCAGTAAAATCCCTCATCTCCTTCTTTGCAAAAGAAGAGAAACTCTCAGACGATGACCTGCAAGATATCCTCTCATTGATTAAGAATTCCTAATTTTGAATTTTGAATTATGGATTTTGAATTTCTCTTAAAGTCAGCTTTAACGCTATCACTACTATACACACTATTCTTCTTTTTCCTCAGAAAGGAGACATTTCACAGGTTCAACCGCTTGTGCCTGCTATTCAGTTTAGTGACATCCCTGCTGCTACCCCTGGTGCATATCTCCACCTCACACCCCACAGCTGTGAACAAGGCAGTAACGGCAAGTACCACCTATATTACCACACTGCCTGCCATTGTGGTGACAGCTGAATCAGAGGCACCTCCGTTTACCTGGAGCGATGTACTGGCAGGCATCTATTGGGCAGGCCTATGCTTAATGCTATTCTATCTGCTCATACAGATTATACAGACATATCATATTATGCAAGGCGGATTGCGTCATACTGATGAGTACGGCAACACCGTCATCCTAAAGGAGGACGTAAAGTCACCCTTCAGCATCTTCCACTTCATTGTTATGAGCGTTGAGGACTACGAGAAACAGCGCCATAACATACTAACCCACGAGCAGGAACACATCCGCATGGGACATAGCTATGACCTATTGCTCCTGCAGGCAGTGAAAACGCTTCAGTGGTTCAATCCCTTTGTATGGCTTCTGGAAAATGACCTGAAAGCTATACACGAATACCAGGCCGATGAGGCCGTCATCAACCAAGGCATCGATGCAAAACAATATCAACAACTTCTCGTCGTGAAGGCCGTCGGCAATCGTCTGCAGCCATTTGCCAATAACCTCAGACGAGGCTCACTAAAAAAACGTATTATTATGATGTACCAAAAGAAATCCAACCGTTGGCTAATGCTGAAAGCCGTAGCCATCCTTCCTGTGACTTGTTTTGCAATCTACGCGTTTGCAACACCAGAGAGTAAGGTCGTAGAGAAACTGAAGAGCCAAGTGGCTGCCATAGAGCAGAGTATCAAGAACGTTGAGACTCCCGTTGTAGAGCAGACAGTAGAGGAACCTGTTGCCGTAGTAGAGCAGACAACAGAACCCGAAATGGAGACCGTTGCCGAAGAGACACCAGAAACTGTTGTCGCCCCCAATGACAGCATAATTGACATACCTGAGAAAAACGCAGAATTCGAAGGTGGATACGAAGCTATGTATAAACTCATAGCCGAAAATATGAAGTATCCCCAGATTGCAAAAGAATGTGAGGTACAGGGAAGAGTGTCCGTTAGATTTGTAGTAGAAAGGGACGGAACCATTTCTAACGTTACAATTTACAGCAATAAAGCTGGTGCAAACGTTGAAGTTCGTGATGTTGAGGGCGAAGACCCTAATGCTACTGTAGAAAGCTACACCCAAAAAGAAGGTGATACCCAGTACTTAACACGTGCCGAATTCAATACAGCGCGCAAGGCGCTGGAGGAAGAAGCCATACGAGTGGTACTTACAACTTCCGGCAAATGGCAGCCTGCAGAGGACAAGGGTCAGAAGGTTCGCTGTCGTTTTAATCTTCCCATCAGCTACCGCCTGAATTAAGTCCCTTTATAAATATATAAGGTATAAGAGGACAAAATGTCCTATGACTTAAAGTATACCCCAAAAGTCAAAGGAAAAGCTTTTGGGGTATACTTTTTTAAACCTCAAACAAAACAACAAGATGAAAAAATACGCACTAATTATATACATACTATTACTATGTGTCTTTAGCGGATGCAGCACCTATAGAAACAAATCCGCAAAGGTTAACAGCATCCTCTGGGAGATCTCAAAGAAAGATATCGAGAAGAAATCCTACCTATTGGGAACCTGTCATATTGTTGACTACCATTATCTGGATTCTATTCCAGAGTTCGTGTCAATAATACAAAATGTTGATGCCATTGCAACAGAACACGATGGACGCGAACTTATGAAAGAATATTTACGACCATTTTTCGAGGCTAAAAACAACAAAATACCCTCGTATGCCTTCATGCCAAATGGAGGACAAGACTACAAGAGTATATATACAAGCGAGGAGGAATATCATCTTGTAGACAGCTTCTTCAACCAATTCATAAAAGAACCTAACGCGCCTAATTTTAAACTGGAAAAAATAAGACCGACCCAAACCATGATAATAATAAATGCATATTACAGGTTTATGGGTTCGTTAGAGAGAACGTATGGCGACAACAGCCTTCCAGCCAACTATATACAGATGGATGCAGGTATTGAAGAGCAGGGGCGAAAACAGAAGAAGCGTCTTTTCTTCCTGGAAGATTTGGAAGACAGGATAGATGACAATGAGAATGCATTGTATATTGACACCTGCAACCTGACCAGACAAAGCCATATGCTATACCTGACCTGTAAGGGGTACGTAGAGCTAAAAAAGAAGAAATCAGAAACAGACACTACGGCTCTTACTAACCAAGGCGAGAAATCAGACCTCAACACACTTTACAGGAAAGGTGATCTGGAAAGGCTGTATAAAGAGCGCATACAGTCAAGAAGTGTACCTGCAGAAATTTCAGATGATTTCCAACAGAAGGAAATCTATGACTTTGTTGAAGGAAGAAACAAAAGGTGGATACCGGTTATCAAATCCAACATCAAAGAGAGTTCCTGCCTGATTGCCTTTGGGGCAGGTCATCTTCCAGGCGAAGAAGGAGTGATAAACCTGCTCCGCAAGGAAGGCTATAAGGTTAAGCCCATAGATATATACGGAAAGAAAAAACAGAAGTAGGCGCAACAAAGTGTTTTAAGCCTAAAGACAAAACATTGTAATACGCCAAGAAAAACTTTTTTCAAGGCTTGAAGATATATTTTCATGACTTGATAATTTATTTTCAAAGCTTGGTTATATATTTTCAAGCCTTGAAAATAATTTTAAAGGCCGAAAAAAAAGGTTTTATCACACGATAAAACCTTTTTTATATCAAGTATAATAGAACTTTATGCCTTTACACGACCCAGGTATGAACCGTCACGGCTGTCAACCTCTACGATCTCGCCTTCCTCGATGAACAAGGGAACACGGATCTCAGCACCAGTCTCAACACGAGCGGGCTTCAAAGTGTTGGTAGCAGTATCACCCTTCAGGCCGGGCTCTGTCCAAGTAATCTGCAGATGAACCTTAACAGGAACGTCAGCATAAAGAACGGTCTCTGTGCTTGAGTCAACAACAACCTCAACGTTTTCGCTCTCCTTCAGGAAGTTAACACCGTTAACCAAAGAGGGAGCAATGTTAATCTGCTCGAAGGTCTCGTTGTTCATGAATACCAAGTCCTCACCGTCCTTGTAAAGATACTGATAGGGACGACGCTCTACGCGAACATCCTCCAGCTTCTCACCAATATTGAAACGCTTCTCAATAACACCACCGTTAACAACATCCTTCAGAGTTACGTTCATAATGGTGTTACCCTTACCGGGCTTACGGTGCAGGAAGTCGATACAGAAGTACAGCTTGCCATCCATACGGATACAAACACCTTTCTTAATGTCTTGTGAATTAATCATAAAAATACCTTTATTTTGTACTGTTTTATACTATTTCGGCTGCAAAAGTACGAAAAAAAGATAAAAGAGAAAAGTGAAAAGAGAAAAATTAAACGTTATCTCTTGCGTAATCAGAAAAAAAGTCATAATTTTGCACCCCGAATCGATATAGACAAACAAATAAAAAGCAAAATAAAGATATGAAAAGAACATTTCAGCCCCACAACCGTCGCCGTAACAACAAGCACGGTTTCCGTCAGAGAATGACCACCGCTAATGGTCGTCGCGTTTTGGCAGCTCGTCGTGCTAAGGGTCGCAAGAAGCTGACCGTTTCAGACGAGAAACATGGCAAGTAAAGTACAATTTTACTTAAAATAGGAAAGAAGTAGGGGCAACTTTACTTCTTTCTTGCGTTTTTTACGTACCTTTGTCTTAAGTTGACAGGTGAGAGTTGACAGTTGACAGTTTAAAACGGAAGAAAGATGAGTGATTTTTTCAAGAAGCTGACCAGTCCCATCGTTTACTGGAACCTTATTATGCTGGTAGTGGTAAGCATTGTCTTGCTAATCGTTCTTTGGTTCTGGATGAAGGACTTCTCCCATCATGGCGAGAGCGTAGAGGTTCCACAGATAAAAGGTATGCTGCTGGCCGATGCAGAATACGAGTTGGAGAAGCAAGGTCTGGTGGTAGTTATCTCTGATTCATCCTATAACCGCAAACTGCCTGCAGGAACAGTCTTGGAAATGACACCTGCCCCTGGCAGCAAGGTAAAGACAGGCAGGAACATCTACCTTACAATTAATACACGTAACGTACCTACCCTACCCATCCCCGATATTGCAGATAACTGCTCATTACGCGAGGCAGAGGCCCGTCTGAAGTCGTTAGGCTTCAAGCTGGGTCCCATAGAATATGCTCCTGGCGACAAAGACTGGGTGCTGGCCGTCAAATGCAAAGGCAGGCACGTAGTGGCTGGCGACCGTGTAGAGATTGACTGCCCCATCACTCTGGTAGTGGGCAACAACAGTTCTGGCATAGGAGACGACTTTGATGACGAAGAATGGGATGACTTCAGCAACGATGAGGTCTCACCCACAACTGAGCCAAGCATTGAGGATGTTGAATTCTAATTCAAAATTAGGGATGACAGAGTTTAACGAGGATCTTATCAACGAGGAGGAAGAAGACGACATTCTGACCGTCCCCGAGGAACATGAACATTGGCGCATAGAGGTCGATAAGGGCCAGAATGCCGTGCGCATTGACAAGTTCCTGATGGACCACATGGGTGATACCAGTCGCAACCGCATTCAGAAAGCGGCTGAGGCAGGATGCATCCGTGTCAACGACAAGCCCGTCAAGAGCAACTACAAGGTTAAGCCCTACGATGTCATCACCCTTGTTTTGGATCGTCCCAAGCGCGATTGGGAGATTATCCCAGAAGATATCCCTCTGAATATTGTCTACGAGGACGACCAACTGCTGGTTATCAACAAACCAGCCGGCATGGTGGTTCATCCTGGTTGTGGCAACTATAGCGGCACATTAGTGAACGCGCTGGCTTGGCACATGAGAGACAATCACGACTTCGACCCCAACGACCCTACCGTGGGATTGGTTCATCGTATAGACAAGGATACCAGCGGCCTGTTGGTAATAGCCAAGACGGCAGAAGCCAAGACGCACCTGTGCAAGCAGTTCTTCTATCATACCACACGCCGTCAGTATAACGCATTGGTATGGGGACCGTTCAAGGAAGACGACGGAACCATAGAAGGCAACATCGGCCGTCACCCCAAAGATCGTCTGCAAATGGCAGTCTATCCTGTTGACAGCGAGATTGGCAAACCTGCCATCACTCACTATCACGTATTGGAGCGCTTTGGTGCCGTAACATTGGTGGAATGCCGACTAGAGACAGGGCGCACCCATCAGATACGTGCTCACATGCGTCATCTGGGACATCCGCTCTTTGCTGACGAGCGATACGGAGGCGACCAGATTCTACGTGGAGAACTTACAGCCTCGTACAAGGCATTCATTCATAACTGCATGACTATCTGCCCTCGTCAGGCACTGCATGCAAAGACTTTGGGATTTGTTCATCCCACCACAGGAGAAGAAATGTTTTTCGATTCAGAGCTGCCTGCAGACATGACAGCCCTATTAGATAAATGGAGAAAGAAGATATGAAAAAGATTGTTGCGATAATTTGCGGAGGAGACTCCTCAGAACATGATGTAAGTATGCGTAGTGCTGCAGGAATAGCATCTTTCCTGGACAAGGAGCGCTACAATATATATAAGGTAGAGATTCATGCAGGCAAATGGGAAGCCCTGCTGGGAGAAGAAGAGAAGCGCACACCCGTTGACAGAAATGACTTCTCTTTCCTGAACGAGAAAGGTGAACGTATCCGTCCCGACTTCTGCTACATCACCATTCATGGCGCTCCAGGCGAGAACGGAATCCTGCAAGGCTACTTTGATCTGATAAATATGCCCTACAGTACCTGCAATGTACTCGTAGAGGCTATGACATACGACAAGTTCGTACTGAACAACTACATGCGTGGCATGGGTGTTTCTGTTGCAGACAGCCTGACCATAAAAGTAGGACATGACCAGGAGGTAAGCGACCAGGAGATTATTGACCGTATAGGTCTGCCCTGCTTCGTAAAGCCCGCCAGAGGTGGTTCTTCATTCGGAACAACCAAAGTCAAGACAGCCGAGGCGCTTCGTCCTGCCATAGACCTTGCCCTGAAAGAAGGTGAGGACGTAATGGTAGAAGCCTTCATGCAAGGAACAGAAATCACCTGTGGCTGCTACAAGACAAAGAAGAATAGCGTGGTCTTCCCCATCACAGAGGTGGTAACCACTAACGAGTTCTTCGATTACGATGCCAAATACAACGGACAAGTGGACGAAATCACTCCTGCCCGTATCAGCCAGAACCTGACTGAGCGCGTACAGAAGCTGACTTCGCTCATCTACGATATCCTGGGTTGTCACGGCATCATACGTGTTGACTACATCATCACAGCTGGCGACAAGATAAATATGTTAGAGATCAACACCACTCCTGGTATGACCGCCACCAGCTTCATCCCTCAGCAGGTTCGTGCTGCGGGTTTGGATATTAAGGATGTGCTCACAGACATTATAGAAGACAAACTATCATGATAGACCCTAAAGAGTTCGACGCGATTCGTCCGTACAACAACGACGAGATTCCTGGTGTAGTAAACGAGCTGCTCCATGATCGTCTTATGAATGCTCAACTTAAGACACTTCTCCCCTGGCTCCCCCAGTGGATCAGAAACAGTGTACTAAGATTGGCCTTCATAGGTATACATAGCACGTTGGACTTTCAGTTGCGCTTCATGAAACCCATTGTCGGATACATACTCCGCAAATGCAGCAACGGCGCTACCTTTGAACACTCAAAGATAACAGCCGGCCAGGAGCGCTACACCTTCATGAGTAACCATCGTGATATTGTACTGGATAGTGCCATATTGGATTACTTGCTTCACAAGTACAAGTTCCCCACCACCTGCGAGATTGCCATTGGCGACAACCTGCTCATCTATCCTTGGATAGAGAAAGTGGTGAAGCTGAACAAGGCCTTTACCGTTCGTCGTGGCTTAGGCTCCAAGGACTTGCTCAAGAGCAGTATGCTGATGAGCCAGTACATCCATTATGCTGTTAACCAGAAGCACGAGAACATCTGGATTGCTCAGCGTGAAGGACGAGCCAAGGACAGCAGCGATACTACGCAGGAGAGTGTGCTGAAGATGCTGGCAATGGGCTCAGAAGAAGAGAATCCCGTTGAACAGTTGCGCGACCTGAACATCGTGCCCCTGACCATCAGCTACGAATATGACCCCTGCGACTATCTGAAGGCTACTGAATTCCAGTTGAAACGCGATAATCCTGCCTACAAGAAGAGCAAGGCTGATGACGAGAAGAATATGCGCGAAGGCATCTGGGGCTTCAAGGGAGGCATACACTACGAGGCCGCTCCCTGCATCAACACCTGGTTGGATGAACTGAAGGACCTGCCCAAGAACGAATTCTTCACAGAAGTGGCTCACAGAATAGACCTGCAGATTCATGCCGGATACAAGTTGTTCCCTGGCAACTATGTAGCTGCCGACCTACTGAACGGCACATCAGAATTTGCCTCTTTCTACACAGAAGCACAAAAGCAGCAGTTCCTGAGTTATCTGCAACAGCGACTCGACAAGATTGAAATAGAGAACAAGGACGAGGCATTCCTGCGTGAGCGCATGCTGACCATGTATGCCAACCCTGTCTTTAACAAGCAAAAAGCCCAGAAAGCATGAAACACCACAGTCTGCTCATACTTGCCATTGCCTGCATGACGGCCATAGTATCTTCCTGCAGCAAAGAGGAAGAGGCATACCCCAACATCATTACGGAGATGGCTGACATGTACACCGACGCAGAAGGTGTAGGCAATAAATTTATCACAGATGCAGGTGTTACCTACACCGTCACGAACGGAATAACGGATTTGGCCCCCAACGCCCTCTACCGTATTCTCTGTGGCTATGTTCCATCAGGCAACAATGCAGCTATCTATCAGGCTCAGAGTGTCTTTTATCTACGAGACAGTACAGAGATTGCCAAGACCGACCCGACGGATGTAATGAGTGCCTGGAGAGCAGGCAAATACATCAACATATATCTGGCTCCTCTCACGCAGGGTGGCACACAGTATTGGGGATTCATCATAGAAAAGATTGAGAGTGGCCACGCATGGGTAAGATTGCATCACAATCAGAACAATGACCCCAGGTCCTATACTCAACCCACATACGCCAGCCTGCCCGTTGACGATATTAAGGGTATACAGGAAGGCGATATCATCACTTTAAGCATCTACACCTTTAACGGCATTCAGACATGGGACTTCAAGAAATAAAAGGCTCCGTAGCAGTACTGATTTCAGGTGGAGTTGATAGTGCCGTAGTGGTACATCAGCTTTGCGAGATGGGACTGAAGCCCGACCTCCACTATATAAAGATAGGTATGGAGGGGGAAGATTCTTCGTGCTCAGCTGAAGAGGATATTGAACTCTCGCAGGCAACAGCCAAGAAGTACGGACTGAAGTTAGAGGTTACCGACCTGCAGAAGGAATACTGGGAGCAGGTAGTCGGCTATGCCATAGAACGTGTAAAGGCAGGACTTACGCCCAACCCTGATGTGATGTGCAATCGCCTCATCAAGTTTGGCGCCTTCGAGAAGCAGATAGGTTATCAGTACGACTATATTGCCACAGGTCATTATGCTACCAATGTAGAGAAGGATGGTCTGATGTGGCTGGGAACAGCCAAAGACCCTGTAAAGGATCAGACGGACTTCCTAGCCCAGCTTTCCTATGATCAGTTGCGCCACACCATCTTCCCCATCGGCCATCTAATGAAGGAGGAAGTGCGCCAGATTGCCTTGGATGCCAAACTGCCCAGTGCCCGTCGTAAGGACAGCCAGGGAATCTGTTTCCTGGGAAAGATCAACTACAATGATTTCCTGCGCAAATTCATGGGCGAACAGGAAGGAAAGGTCATAGACATAGAAACAGGAAAGGTGATTGGTCACCATCGTGGCTTCTGGTTCCATACCATTGGACAGCGCAAAGGCTTAGGCTTAGGTGGCGGCCCCTGGTTCGTGGTGAAGAAGAACATCAAGAAGAACATCATCTTTGTAGCCAGAGGATGGGATACCCAACTGCAGTACGGACATGATTTCCGTTTGGCCGACATGCACTTCATCACCCGTAATCCCTGGGAAGGGGAGGTAAAAGGAATACCCATTCAGTTTAAGATCCGACACGTAGATCATTTCCTGCCAGGCTTCATTACCCTGGATGAGGAAGGATACCACATTCATTCAGACGAGCCCATACAAGGCATAGCTCCTGGTCAGTTTGGTTGCATCTACGATGCAGAAGCCAAAATCTGCTACGGAAGTGGTGAGATAAGCATCTATAAAGACAAATAAAGGTTCCCCATTACGAGGAACCTTTTTTCTTTAGTGATTATTCGTAGGTTTGGTACACCAGATAATAACCATCGGCATCAATGGAGAACCGGTCGGAAAGCGCCTCGTTGAGCGTTCCCTGCCACCATTGTTCGTAAGCATAGGAATTCCACCGCAGTCCTTCTGACTGAATACGGGCGCAACCAAAGTTAAAGATACTCACCTGCTGACCCATGAAAGAATCAAAGAGACAAGGGCCGTTGGAAGGAGTAAAAAAACCATAGTCAGTGAACATGATGCCGTTGACGCCAAGTTCACGGTAATAGCGCATCAGCAAAGAGATATTACCCAATGTATGATCCTCACGCTTGCCAGTAGATCCAAGGTAAGCTATGTTGCGCCAACCCTGTTGCAGACAGTAGCGTGTAGCCTTTGTCTGGTCGTTGTCCTCCTGCTCATCAATATGTATGAGGCGGTCTTTGTATTCCTCCGGCACACTATCCCCATCGCCCACTGCGGCCTCAGCATGCGGTACATGACAAACGGCACCATCACAGGCTATAATGTGAGGAGCCTGCTCCAGTATCTCAAGTGGAATCCGATGGGTGGGAAACTGACCGTTTGCAACAATGACGGCATCAAACTGCATCTTCTTCATTCTCTACTCTTTACTTTCAACATTGTTTTCCATTTGTAATATCCTGCAATGGCAATGATAACATATAGACCATAGAGACCTGCCTTAAAGGGAATGTCCTTCTGAACATAGAGCACGCAGCAGACAACATCCACCGCAATCCAGAATATCCATTGCTCGATGAACTTACGCGCCAAAGCCCACAATCCTATGAATGAGAGGGCATTGGTGAACGAATCCAGCACAGGAACCGTTGAGTTAGTCCACGTTACCAATATATAATAGGTAATACCCCAGGATACAAAGAAACAAACGGTAACAGGCAAATACTTGCTGCGCGGCATGTGGATGATGGGCAACGGTTCTCGTTTCTTCCGCGTCCTCTTGAACTTCCAAACACAAAGGCCATAAATGGCAGCCAGTGTATAGTAGCATGACATGCCTGCATCACCATAAAGTCCGTGCTGTAAGAAAAGAACAAAATCCAGAGCAGGCATGATGATACCGACTATCCATAAGGCAATACTGGCCCGATACTCCAGCCAGATATAAATTAGGCCGAGTATCGTAGTCAGCATGTCAAGCCAATGTGTCTGTAGAAATTCCATTTAGAACTTAAGTGTGATATTACCCATGCAAGTGAAACCGGACATGGGGACGTAACCCAACTGATAGTAACGGTTATTAACCGTATAGCTATCACCTACAATAGCAGAGTAAGCCCATCCGTTGCTGGCATAATGCTTATTGAAGATATTATTGAAGTTTACGCCAAAGATAACGTTCTTCAGTCCCTTCTTAGCGACCTTCATATCATAGCTTAGCGCGATATCAGTACGGCTGTAGCAAGGCAATGCACGATCTTCGTGGGCTGTATTGTCAAGATACTGCTTGCTAACGAATCCTGTATGCCATGAAGCCTTGAAGCCCTTATAGTGGAAGTCTGCAAAACCGTTCAGAATAACAGATGGCGAGAAAGCCAGCGTAGAGTTGTCGTAGTGAACAACGGTGAAGGGCAGTTCATTCCAGTCGGCATCATAAGTCTCTATGTACTCATCAAAGTCGCTGATACTGTTTTTGCTGATGGCAGCGTTACCTTCCAGAGAGAACCACTTGGTTACATTAACGCCAGCAGTCAGTTCCATACCCAGACGGTAGCTGCCCTTGACATTGGTAGTCAACTTCTCTCCGATATCACTAACCTGACCGGTCTGCACAAACTGATCCTTGTAGAACATACCATACAGACCAATTCCTGCATGCCACAGACTGTTGCTGTAGTCATAACCCATTTCTACATCATGAACCGTTTCAGCCAAAGGAGCAGGATATTTACCATTATCCGTGAAGTTGTTACGTTCAGGCTCTCTGTGACTCATAGCATAGCTCAAATAGGCATTATGGCCGTCTTTATGGAAAGAGATACCTGCCTTCGGATTCAGGAAGTCGTACTGCTTCTTGATATTCAAGGGGTAAGCCTTATAGGTACCATCGGTCTGCTTTACAAAGCTGTCGTGTGTACCGCTAGTCATAAAGCCCACGTGGCGATACTGCACATCAGCAAACGCATCCCAAGCATCTGCAATGTGGTACATACCCTTTACAAAGAGTTGGCCGTCCACCTTGTTGGCATCACTGTCGTAGAAATGGTAACGCCCCTCATCAGTAAACAGATCAGCTGCCAACTGGTCGTTGCTGGTATAGAGCAGATAACCATAGTGGTTAGCCTCGAAGTTCTGCAGCGAAGCACCGCCAATAATATCCCACTTATCGTCCTTATAATTAACATTCCATACAAATCCATAGCAGTCCTGCGTCAAACCCTTACGACGGATATAGTCTTCATTACCCAACTCAGAGCCATCAGAAAGCACAGCTGGCAAGCCAAACTTCTTGGGCTTGTTCTGATAACGGAAACTGTCATAGTAACCATATCCATGGGTATAGTGTAAAGTACCCGAGGTACTCCAGCGGTCGCTAATCTCCCAAGACAGGTTCAGAAGGTTGTGATTCTGCCAGAAGTTGTCCGTTGCGCCAGGGTACAGACTTCCATCCTTCATCTGGAAACGCTCCGTTGCCCAACCGCCTGCCCAATCTGGTATGAAACGCTCATAGAGTTCGTTGTACTGGCCCAAACCTTTATCATAAAGGTCCTTGTATGTACGCACGCCATCATATGAGTTCATACTGTATTCACCGTCACCTGGGCAAACAGAGTTCCAGGCCTGACCTGTCTGTTCATAGTTGCCGATGTTCTTGTAACTCAACTTCAGGGACCTGTCATTATTATAATAGGTAAGACCACCATAGTAACTGCCCGAGTTACCGTTGGTACCATGTATATAGCCATCGGTTCCTGTGTGGTGGTAAGCACCATCCAGTATGATATGGTTCAGCAGCATACCCGTACTGAAGTTGCCACCTACATTATATGTATTATATGATCCGTAAGACCCCGTCACCTCCAATGAAGGCTTATACGAAGGAGCCTTTGTCTGCAAGGCAATTGTTCCGCCAAAAGCACCATCGCCATTAGTACTTGTTCCTACACCACGCTGAATCTGCACATTACCCAGCAGCGCAGCATATGAATTCATATTGGCCCAGAATACACTCTGGTCCTCAGGTGAGTTCAAAGATACACCATCCAGTGTAACATTTATACGACTGTCACCTGCGCCACGGACACGCATATAGCAGGTTCCTGTACCCAAACCGTTCTCACTCCAAGCCACGATGCCCGGAGTACGGGCAAAAAGGAAGGGAAGTTCCTGTCCTGACTTCGAGAATTGTTCCAACTGCTCAGCATCAATCTTGCTTACAGCAAACGGAGCATTCTTGGGAGCCTTGACAGCCTTCACCACCACCTCGTTCAAATTACCTACTTTTGTTGAATCCTGCTTCTGGGCATTAACACAGAAGATTCCTGCCACGCCTAAATACAGCGCAGCCATCACGCACAATCTTTTCATCGATTTTTAAAAAATTTAATGTTCATAACTCTCTACGCCAGCATTACCTGGTTCAGATTAATGGGTATATTCTCAGCACACACCAATTGGTGAGGCACCCCGGCGAGAGTCTCCCCTCGCTGTTTGTGGCTGCAAAGTTACGATTAAATGAGAGATTATCCAAATTTATTTGAGAAAATCCGAATGAGAGTAACTTCGGCGATAGCCAATGTTACGATTAAATGAGAGATTATCCAAATTTATTTGAGAAAATCCGAATGAGAGTAACTTCGGCAATAGCCAATGTTACGATTAAGTGAGAGATAAACAAAATAAAAAGAAGGTTATATTTGATTTTTGAGCAAAACATTGCAACAAAACTGTTAAATTTAGACAAAAAGGTTGAAATTATACAAGAGATTAGCAATATTTCTCCATTTATAGATAAAAAAGAACAAGTTTTAGCAAAATTGTTTGATAATTTTTGCAACTTATAAAAATATTTCAATACTTTTGTGACAGACTTTTCAAATTTAACTAACAATAATCAAACAATTAACCCAAATTAAGCAGTATGAAGAAAACTACTTATGTATTCCTCTCGTTTCTCTTATGGACGATAGGATTCAATGCTTGGGCTCAGCATGAACACGACTTTGTCAATGGTATCTGTACCTATGACGACTGTCTGCCACCTGCTAAGTACCAGGAACCAACTAAGGCAGAAGACGGATTCTACGAGCTTCGCAATGCCGGAAATGTAGAATGGATATCCTACATGGTCAGAGAATCATCAACCTTCGGCTTGGATCCAAACTGTCGTTTGATGAACGATATCGACTTTGAAGGCATTGAGAACCTTCACAGCCCTATCGGCCCCACCAACGGAAAGAAGTATAATGGAACATTCGATGGTCAGGGCTTCCGCATCAAGAACATGATTATCAATCGCCCGAACGCCGAGAGGCAAGGTTTCTTTGGTTCTCTACGTGGTAATCCTAACACAAGAGGCGAAGCAACCGTTGTCAAGAATCTGATTATTGACAAGAGTTGTTCTATCATCGGTGGCAAGCGCACCGGTGGTATCTGCGGTTCTGGCCAGAACAACGAAAAAGAAATTTACATCCTCAACTGTGTAAACGAGGCCAGTGTTACCTCCAGCTCCAACAACGTAGCTGGTATCTTGGGCGGTAGCGATAGCAGCCATCCCAAATGGCAAATTATCAACTGCGTGAATACAGGTACCATTACCTGTACATTTGAGACGCCTGAAGGTGCCGGTATTACTTCATGGTGCGGTGACAACGCCAGCACAAGATTGGAGAACTGTATCAACATCGGCGAGGTAATTGGTATGGATGCCAGCGGACGCGGCATCTTCCGTCATAGCGGTTCGCTGACAGCAAGAAACAACTATGACCTGAGCAATTCTGAGGGTTCTATGCAGGGAACTGAACACGATTTCACCATTGAGGATATCACCAATGGCCGCCTCTGTTATTACCTGAATGGTAATCAAGAGGAACTCCGTTACTGGCAGACCATAGGCACCGATGCATACCCCACTCCCATTCAGGGTACCAGCCTGCAGGTGTACTATAGCGGTCCCATCACATGCGATGGCATTCCCGTGGATGACGGCGATGGTTCTCTATATACCAACACAGAATGCACGCCCGTTATTGACAAGCACGAATTCATTGACGGCGACTTCTATTGCCAAAAGTGCGGTCAGGTGAATCCCAACTTCTGCGAACAAGTTGACGGTTTCTATCAGTTGAAGAGCACACTAGACGTAGAATGGTTTGCCGCCTACGTTAACGGCGGTGCTGTTACAGCTAATGCCTATCTCACCTGCGACTTGGATTTCACAGATGTTTCCCATACATATATCGGTCTCCGCAACATGGGATACAAGGGAACCTTCGACGGAGGTTTCCACACTATCAGTAATCTCGACCTGAGCGACCGCACCACGGAAGACTGGGTAGGTTTCTTCGGATTCCTGAACGGCGGTGCTACAATCAAAAACCTGCGCGGTGATGAAAACTGTATTATCGCAGCAAATGCAAACGCCGGTTTCATCGGTGGTTCAACATCATCCGGCGACATCTACCTCATCAACCTTGGTTTCGAGGGTGATGTTACAGTAAACAATGCCGGAGCTGGTGGTATCATCGGTTGTAACACCGGTAGCTCTGCCAAGGTTTATATGGACAACTGCTACTCTACCGGTTACATCAATGGTAACGGCGTTGCAGAGAACGGAGCCCTCAGTGCATGGTTGGGCAGCAACGGGCCCGTTGTTACCAACTGTTGGTCAACCGCTACCGTTTCTCCTTACGAGAACGACGAGAAGTATCTCTTCCGTCATAGCAACGGTACCTGCACCAACTGTTTCGCGACAGCTGGTAACCAGGGAACGATTGTCAACTATGAAGAACTGGAGAACGGTGCTCTCTGCTACAAGCTGAACGGCAATCAGGAAAATATTACCTGGTTCCAGAACATCAGCCAGGACAACTTCCCAACCTTCCTGCCTGACCACAAGATTGTATATCCCGCCGGAGAACTGGAGTGCGACGGTACATTCAATTCCGAGGAGATGGCATTCTCTAACGATGCATCTGCCATCGTACGTAAGCCTCACACATACAAGGACGGTTTCTGTACCTATTGTAACGGCGAGGATCCCGAATATCCTTTCATTAAAGTCTTCGCTAACGATGACCACGACATTACTGAGGGTTATACTACAGAAAACAGTGGAAACGGTTCCGGCCTGGCTATCAACAACAGCGTTGCCGAACACTGGGACATGAATTGGTTCCATACCTACCAGCCCATTACAGGTCTACAGCAGGGCATCTACAAACTGCGCGTACAAGGTCTACAGCGCGCCTGTGCCTGGGACAACAATGGTGCAGAGTACGGAGAAGGTGAACTGGCCGAGGAATTCGTTCCTCTCTTTCACAGCAGCCAATACTTTGCCGAAGTTAACGGCAAGAAGATTGCCAACCTGTTTATGGACATTGCCGAGCAGGCTCAGGAAGAGCGTGTCAACGAGACAGAGAACGAGACAAACGCAAGTCTTTGGATTCCCAATTCATTGGCAGCTTGCAACAAGTACTTCAAAAAAGGTCTATACTGGAACGCTCCTCTCTACTTCTATGTAGAAAGCGAGAACGACACTATCAACATCGGTGTCGAGAACAATATGTACAAGTACGGCAACTGGACCGTATGGGATACTTGGCGTTTGGAATATGTGGGCACTGCCGACGAAAAGGCAAGCCTCATCCAGAAGCAGCAAATGGCCAACATGCAAGACCTGAGCATGATGGAGGCACAGACCAGCCTAATGGAAGACTACGAGAAGGCACAGCAGGACATTGCCAACGCCGCACAACTGCAGGACATCCTTGCCGCAGCCAATATCCTCAGCACTAATCCTCTGCTCATCCGCAAGAGTCACCTGGCTTATCAGGCATACGATGCAGCCATCAAGACCCTCATAGAGGAACGCAACCAGCGCGATGACTTGAACGGTGAAATAACAGATTTGTTGGATGCTTACCTGATGGAGAACGAAGACCCATCAGAGGACCTGCCCAATGGCTCTTACCTGAAAATTATGGAAGAGAAGAACCTCACTCCCGAGGAGCTGGATGCAGAGATTCTCTTCGTACAGGCTCTCTACAGCAATGCCATCAAGACTAGCATCAGCGAGGGCTCAGATTTGACCAACCTGATTAAGAATCCTGCCTTCGACGAGGACGGAAGCTTCAAGAACTGGACAGAGACTCACACGCAGTTAAGTGACGCAGGCAGCAACTTTAGCAGCAATACCGGCTTCCCCGACATCTATCCCGTAGCTGGAACATGGAATACTTCATTCAATCTGTATCAGGATATCGAGGACGAACTGCCCAATGGTATTTACGAGATTGAGACCCCTGCCTTCTTCCGTCCCGGTGGAAACTTGGCGGGTGACATTGAAGACTACGTAACCGCATCGCTCTACATCAACGACTTCTACACCCCCGTTATGAATATCTATGAGGGAGCCATCTCTGAGAGCGAAGCAGTGAATGGAGTAAACTGCCGTATCGATCCCGAGAACGATCCCGAAGCACCCCACAACGGCGAGACAACAAGTGCTCGTGACTATGAATCACCATGGGGATGGGTTCCCGAGCAGCGCGGTGCCGTCAGCTTTGCCTTCGGTGGCGGCCGCTACATCAACAAGGTATACGGAATTGTTTCCGACGGTAAGGTTCGTCTGGGTATCCGCAACACTGGAACTCCCTACTATGACAGCGAGATGACCATGTGGGGTAAGTTCAAACTCACCTATATGGGCAAAAGTCAGGATGCCATCGAGGCTATGACAGAGAACTTCAGCAAGCATTTGGCTAAGTTGACCATTACACATGAAATGGCACAGGTGGTATTCAGCTTGAGCCATATCAACAAACTCCAGAACCTGTTGGCACAGGTCAAGGCCGCTGGCAGTGCCGATGAAAAGATTGCTGTCCTGAAGTTACTGAACGATGAGTTCAACGCTGTTGAAGACAGCCGCAACATCTATTCAAAATTACAGAACCTCTCTGAATGGTGTGTAACGGAGGCTGACAAGTATGCAGAGACAGACCCCGACATGTCGGATTTATTCTATAACATTTCTGGGGAGATTGAAAACCACGTCTATGCTGGCGACTTGACCGACGAGGAAGCACTAGAGTATTACGAGAGCATTCAGGATCGCCAGGACATTGGAGGAGGCCTCTATGTTCAGGGTGACCTGTTAGACGAAGAGGGCAACAATGTTACCTACTCTGAGATTACAAAGCTCTACCCCATGACCAAGAATGCAGACGGCACCTACAGCGCACGTGTCAAGGTACAGAACCGTGCCAACATGGCCAACTCTAACGGCCGTGCCGGCATCTACTTCACACGCCTGGAAAGCATCTACCGTTGCAGCGATGCTAACCGTCGCTTCATCACACCTACCAACAACACCTTCACCTTCGTGGATGGCGGCAGTGACTTCCAGTGTATCGGTGGCGAGTTCGACATCGTTCTCAACACCAAGACCATGACAGTAGAGTTCAAGACTGTTGAATACAACTGGAACGACCGTGCATTCGTTGTCGGTTCTGTCATCGACAATGCAGGCGAGCAGCACCGTTGGCAGAACGACGAGATGTGTCCTCTTATGCATAAGGGCAACGGCCTGTACGAGGGAGACGTAACCTTCTTCATGGATCCTAACCACCTCGACGAAGGCGAGTTCCTGACCTTCACCATCTTCACCGTACGTGGAGCTACAGGTCCTTACGACTTGAACTACACCGCTAAACGTTCAGGTTGGAACGAGGGTCGCTACGGTAGCAGCCAGAATGCAATCCGTGTTCAGGATGGCGAGGTATTGACCGACCTTATCCGTGGTGCCGACCGCCAGTGGTGGATGGTATGGGATAACGAGAATGACACTCAGTCATACCACATCACCTTCGATATGAATGTTGGTTCTGTTAGCATTAAGAAGAATATCGAGGATCCTGACGGCATCAACATCATCGATCCTTCAACGAACTTCGACTATGCAAGCAAGGAAGTATACGACCTCAGCGGTCGCCGTGTAAGCAAGCCTGTCAAAGGAATGTATATTGTTAACGGAAAGAAGATTGTAATTAGGTAATTCAGGAAGAGGGGCAGTTCCCTCTTCACCCCCTACCCCCTCTTCTCCCTTGTGAGAAGTGGGGGTTTTTCTTTTCTCTACTCTTTAACACAAAAAGTTGTTCTTTTTGTAAAGAACTAAAATTTCTTTTTCACAACCACCCGCCCCTGTTCATTCTTTTCTCTTTGATGGCAAAGAAGAAAAGAAGCAAAAGAGAAACCAAAAAACGTCCTGAGCTCATGGGCCGCCAGGCAGATTCTTGGAAGGCTGAAATGAACTCGCTAATCGCTCAGACAACATTTCAGCTATTTCTTCCAAGCCCCAACCCGGCTCTAAAGACCCATTCGTACGGAATGTTTTTATTAAGCCCCACCCCTCCCGAGGGAGGGGGATAAATAACCATCGCTCGCCCCGTAGGGGCAAAGGCTGTGCGAGCGATACCAAAACTTTGACGAAGGCAACGCCGTAGTCAATTAAGCCTCCCCCTATGTAGGAGGGAGGTTGGGAGGGGGTAGGTACCCTCCTTAGGCAAGGAGGGGCGGGTGGTTGTGAAAAAAAATCCTTGGTTCTGTTTCTTTTTGAAAAGAAATGAACGTATGCCTTTTGGTTCTTTTCGAAAAGAACTCTTCTTCGACGATTAAGAAGAAAAGAAAGAACACTTTCATGAACAATGCCTGTTTTATCCTTATGGTATAAAAAAAGGGATGGCGAACTGTCTGTCCACCATCCCTTATGCCTTGCGGCTATAGTCTTTAATAGTTATCTTGCAGGATGCGCTTCAGCACTACGGTTGCTGAGATTTCGCGGTTGGCAGCCTCGGGAATAACCAAAGAGGTGGGAGCCTCTATCACATCATCTGTAACAATCATGTTACGACGGACAGGCAGACAGTGCATAAACTTGGCGTTGTTGGTCCAGCTCATATGCTCGGTATCCACCGTCCAGTTAGTCATAGCATGATAGTCGTGCAGAATCTTTCCGTAATCCTCTGGACGGGTAACGCCAGGACAGCTCCAGTTCTTGGCATAGATAAAGTCAGCACCCTCAAAAGCCTTCTTCTGATCATACTCCACACGGGCATTACCCACAAACTTAGGATCCAATTCATAACCCTCTGGATGCGTAATCACAAAATCCACATCGGCAGCATTCATCCACTCTGCAAAGCTGTTGGGAACAGCCTGGGGCAAAGACTTGGGATGAGGAGCCCAGGTAAGGACGACCTTTGGCCTTTTGAATGAAGAATGAAGAGTGAAGAATGAAGAATTTGCTTCCGCTGTGATCGATTTTTCACTTTTCATTTTTACCTTTTCACTTTCCATCCAAGATTCTTGGATGGTAATCAGGTCGGCAAAGGCCTGAAGAGGATGTACAGTGGCAGTCTCCATAGCGAAAACAGGCTTGCCGCTATACTTAACAAACTGGTTATATACAGTCTCGGCATAGTCGTACTCACGGTCGGTCAGTCCAGCAAAGGAACGAATACCAATCATGTCGCAGTAGCAAGCCATAACGGGAATGGCCTCCAAGAGGTGCTCGCTCTTGTCGCCATCCATGATAACGCCACGCTCTGTCTCCAACTTCCATGCACCGGCATTTACATCCAGCACAATCACGTTCATACCCAAGTTCAAAGCAGCTTTCTGGGTAGAGAGACGGGTACGCAAGCTGTTATTGAAGAATACCAGCAGGGCAGTCTTGTTACGACCCAGTTCTACATATTTATAACGGTCTTTCTTTATCTCTTGAGCCTCAGCCAATGCCTGCTTGAGGTCACCTAAATCCTGTACGTTAAGAAAACTTTTCATATTTTTAAAAGGGGTTAGCGGTTAGCGAGAACTGCGGTAGCAAATTCTTCACTCTTCACTTTTCATTCTTCACTTTTTTTGAGGCTTTTCTCTCTAATCTCCACCCTGCGAATCTTACCGCTGATGGTCTTGGGCAACTCATCCACAAACTCTATCACACGAGGGTACTTATAGGGAGCAGTCTCCTGCTTCACATGATTCTGCAATTCCTTTATCAGCTCAGGACCTTCCTTACCCTTATAAGCATCGGATAGCACGATGGTAGCCTTAACCACCATACCACGCACCTCATCAGGAGCACCAGTAATAGCACATTCCACAATGGCGGGGTGCGTCATCAAAGCATTTTCCACCTCGAAGGGGCCAATGCGGTAACCGCTACTCTTGATAACATCGTCCGAGCGGGAAACAAACCAGAAATATCCGTCCTCATCGTAGTACACCACATCCTTGGTAAAATAAACACCATTGTTGTAGCTCATCTCGGTAAGCTCCTTCTGACGATGGTATTCCTTGAACAAGCCCAGAGGCTTACCAGCCTCGGTATGGATAACCAACTGGCCATGCTCGCCCGGCTTACAGGGATTGCCGTCAGCATCTATGACAGCCACAGGGAACTGCGGATTGGGCAGACCCATAGAACCTGGCTTTGGCTCGACAAACGGATAGGTACCCAGTACCATGGTGGTTTCGGTCTGTCCGTATGCCTCATATATCATAATGCCCGTCTTCTTCTTCCACTCCATAAAGACCTTGGGATTCAGGGCTTCTCCGGCTGTGGTACAATAGCGCAGGTTAGAGAGGTCAAACTTCTCAAGGTTCTTACGAATCATGAATCTATAGACAGTAGGAGGAGCGCAGAAAGACGTTACCTTGAAGTCCTGCATCACAGTCAGCATCTTCTCGGCATCAAAATGTCCCTCAAAATCGTAGATGAATACCGTAGCACCACAAATCATCTGACCATAGAACTTACCCCACACAGCCTTACCCCAACCTGTATCGGCAACGGTAAGGTGCAGAGACGTCTCATCGAGATTATGCCAGTACTTGGCTGTCATGATATGAGCCAGCGGGTACGAATAATCGTGCATCACCATCTTAGGCGCACCGCTGGTACCACTGGTGAAGTACAGCAGGAAGTCGTCGGTGGACTTATTTTGTCCCTTCAGGCTCTTGAACTTAGGAGCCATCATTACACCCTGCCAGAAGTTGTCCCAATTCTGAGGAACGGCAGGACCTATAGAAATACAATGCGTCAGGGAAGGACAATAAGCACGTGCACGGATAACATTTCTAAGCACAATGGTATCGCCCACTGCCACAATAGCCTTGATATCTGCCTGATGACAACGGTAGATAATATCCTTGTCCGTAAGCAAATGGGTAGCCGGAATAGCCACAGCACCAATCTTATGTAACGCCACCATGGTAATCCACCACTCTACCCTACGCTTCAGGATAAGCATCACACAGTCGCCCTTGCCTATACCCAATGTCTGGAAGTAAGAGGCCACGCCATCAGAGTAACGCTTGTACTCAGAATAGTTGATGTGCTTTACATCACCTCTGTCATTTGTCCACAGGATAGCCTCCTTTTCGGGATCACTCTCTGCGTAGGCATCTACTACATCATATCCAAAGTTGAAGTCCTCTGGCACCTCTACCTTGTAGTTAGCCATAAAGTCGGCATAATCCTTGAACTTCGTCTGCTTTAGAAACTTCTCTAACATATTTTCTACTCTAAACTCTAAACACTACACTCTAAACTAAGCTCTCACTTGTCCATTGCCATTTATCAGCCACTTATAGGTAGTCATTTCCTCCAACGCCATAGGACCACGAGGGCCAAGCTTCTGCGTTGAAATACCAATCTCAGCACCCAGTCCAAACTGAGCACCGTCTGTAAAGCTGGTGGGAGCATTCACATATACACAGGCCGCATCTACCTCACGTTGGAAACGCAGGGCAGCCTCATCATTCTCTGTAATAATACATTCGCTATGACCGGAGCCATGCGCCTGAATATGCTGCAAAGCCTCATCCATGGAGTCCACCACACGAATGCTCAGGTCATACGACATCCACTCGCGGTCCCAGTCGAAGGGCTCACCCTCCTTTGGCTGATGGATGCATACCTTATCTTTCATGGGAACTAACAAAGCAGGCAAGTCCCCTACTCTGTCTTTGTGCACCAACAGGCAGTCCAGCGCATTACATACGCTCACCCTACGTGTCTTGGCATTATTGACGATGGCCTGACCTTTCTGCAGGTCGCCATCCTTATCGAAGTAGGCATGTACCACACCGGCACCCGTCTCTATAACAGGAACACGGGCATTGTCACGCACAAACTCTATCAGTTTCTTACCGCCACGGGGGATGCAGAGATCCACATATCCCACAGCATTCAGCAATTCAGCCGTTGCCTCGTGGGTGGGCGGCATCAGCGCTACCACATCAGCAGGCAGACTATCAGCCTGTAGTGTCTGATGGATAAGGCCTACAATAGCCTCGTTACTATGCTGGGCATTACGGCTCCCTTTCAGAAGGCAGGCATTCCCACTCTTGAAACAAAGCGAAAAGACATCGAAGCTGACATTGGGACGGGCCTCATATATCACACCTATCACGCCAAAGGGAACACTCACCCTACGCAGATACAAGCCATTCTCTAACGTCCTCTCCTTAGTAACAATACCCAAGGGAGAAGGCAGAGAAGCCACATGACGCATATCGGAAGCTATACCCTGCAATCTGTCAGGCGTAAGCAACAAACGGTCATACAGCGGGTCTTGGCTATCCATCTGCTCAAGATCACGCTTGTTGGCCTCCAAGAGCAAATCCTGATTAGCAAGTATGGCATCTGCCAAATGCTCCAGCAGGAGATTGCGTTGCGCATCCTCCACCAGTGCCAAAGCCCTACTGGCCGTCTTTACTTTATGAAACAGTTCCTTCATCAATTTTCAATGTTCAATTCTCAATTGGCGCTTAGCGCCCTCAATTTTCAATTTCCCGAGAATTCCGTATGAATGGTTTCTGAGGGTCTTTCTGCCAAATCCTTCAGTATATTCTCACGATTTCCGTTGGCGATAATAACCTTGATGCCTGCGGCTGCCACATTACTGGCAGTCTTGTACTTGGAGGCCATACCACCCCTGCCGGCGCTACTCTTTTCCGACTGGATGTAACGGGACAAATCTTCACCGGGCTTGATGACAGGTATCACCTTGCTCTCAGGATCTGCAGGATTGCCCGTATAGATGCCATCAACATTGCTGAGCAGCACCAGAGTCTGCGCATCCATCATCTGCGCAATAAGTCCAGACAGTTCATCGTTATCTGTGAACATCAGTTCCTCTACGCTGACGGTATCGTTCTCGTTGACAATAGGAATTACCCCATTCTCCAGCATCACCTGCATACAGGCACGCTGGTTCAGGAAGGTACGTTCCGTAGAGAAGTTCTCCTTGGTGGTCAGTACCTGTCCTATATGTATGCCGTATTCGCGGAAGAGGTCGTAGTATAGGTTTATCAGCTTTACCTGTCCCATAGCCGAGAAGAGCTGTCGCTGCTCTACAGAGTCCAGCATATGATCTACCTGCAACTCCTTGCGTCCACATGCCACAGCACCACTTGAAACCAGTATCACCTCATAGTTATGCCAGCGGAGCCATGCTATCTGGTCCACCAAGGCAGACATGCGTGTAATGTTCAGCTTGCCCTCTGCCATGGTCAGCACATTGCTGCCCACCTTTACTACAATACGCTTCTTCATGCCAATACGCGCTTGAATTTCTCAATAAACTGCTGAGCCTCATCCATACTCAGGCACAAAGGAGGCAACAGACGAATTACGTTAGTACCCGAGCAACCTGTGAAGCAATGCTCCTCCTTGATAAGACGGGTACGGGGCTCCTTGTAGGGAATATCCAGCTCGATGCCAATCATCAGGCCCTCACCACGAACATCTACCACATGGCAGCTGCCAATGAGTTTCTTCAGTTCAGCAATCAGATAGGCACCCACTTTGGCAGCATTCTCCACCAGATGTTCCTCTTCCATAATATCCAATACTGCCAAGGCACCGGCACAGCCCAAGTGATTGCCACCGAAGGTTGTTCCCAACTGACCGTAAACAGGAGTGAACTTAGGAGAAATCAACACGCCGCCCATGGGGAATCCGTTGCAGATACCCTTGGCTACAGTTATCATATCGGGTTTCACGCCTAAGTGCTGATGGGCAAAGAATTTTCCACTACGTCCATAACCGCACTGGATTTCATCGCAGATCAGAACAGTATTATGCTTGTCGCACAGCTCACGCAATGCCTGCAGGAATTCAGCGCTAACCATACGGATACCGCCAACACCCTGAATGCACTCTATGATACAGGCGCAGACATCATCCTTCTCTATTTCCTTCTTCCAAGCCTCAATATCGTTAAGGGGAAGATAGGTTACATGTCCGTTGGCATTGATGGGCGCAATAATCTTAGGATTGTTGGTTGCCTCAACAGCCAAAGAGGTACGACCGTGAAAAGCCTTCTCCAAAGAAAGCACACGGGTACGTCCGTTATAGAAAGACGAGAGCTTCAGCGCATTCTCGTTAGCCTCGGCACCTGAATTGATAAGGAACAGGCTATAATCCTCATAGCCGCTAGCCTTACCCAGTCGATTTGCCAACTCCTTCTGCAAGGGGTTCTGCACAGAGTTGCTATAGAAACCCAGCTTTGCTACCTGCTTGCTGATAGCCTCTACATAATGCGGATGAGCGTGACCAACGCTGATTACGGCATGTCCGCCATACAGATCCAAATACTCCTGCCCCTCACTATCCCACACATGACAACCTTTGCCACTTTCAATGGCTATATCAAAGAGTGGATATACATCAAACAAATTCATAATACCTTATTATTGAAAAAGTGCTGCAAAATTACAAATAATTTCCACTAATCCGTAATAATGCAGCATTTATTATACCTTAATTAATTGTATTTCGCTTCCCTGTTAGAAAGCAGATGCCTTCAGTTGAAGGCCAGCCTTCTCGTCAAGACCGAACATCAGGTTCATATTCTGAACAGCCTGACCTACGGCACCCTTCAGCAGATTGTCGATACAAGAGATCATCAACAGCTGATCTTCATACTTCTCCACATAGACAACAGCCTTGTTGGTATTCACCACCTGCTTCATATCAGGACTCTTGGTCACGAAGTGGGTGAAGGCAGCATCCTTGTAGTAATCAGCATAGATCTGCTGAACCTCCTCCAGCGACTTGTCACACTTGGCATAGGCAGTCACGAAGATACCCCTTGTGAAGCAGCCACGCTGAGGTATGAACAGCACCCTACCGTCATAACCCGGACAGAGTTCCTGCACTGTCTGGTTAATCTCCAACAGATGCTGATGCGTGAAGGTCTTATAGACAGAGATATTGTCGTTACGCCATGAAAAGTGCGTAGTAGCACCAGGCTTCTGACCAGCACCTGTGCTGCCTGTAATACCGTTCACGTGGATATCACCGCTGATGATTCCAGCCTTCAATGCGGGCAGCATAGCCAACTGAATGCAGGTGGCAAAGCAACCCGGGTTAGCCAGATGCTGAGCTGTACGTGCCTGCTCACGATGTGTCTCAGGCAAACCATAGATATAGTCATGGTCGCCTTTTATGCGGAAGTCCTGTGCAAGGTCGATAATCTTCACATCGACAGGAATCTCATGTTCCTTCAGGAACTGTTCGCTCTTACCATGACCAAAGCAGAAAAATACCACATCCACCTTATCAAAAGGCATCTCGCTGGTGAACTCCAATTCCGTTTCGCCTACAAGGCCCTCATGAACCTCATATACCTTATTGCCAGCATTGCTCTCACTATTAGCAAAAACAATTTCAGCCTGAGGATGATTCAGCAGGAGGCGAATCAACTCGCCTCCTGTATAACCTGCCGCACCAAGGATACCTATTCTAACGCTCTTCATTGGGATGTGCCAGATAATATGCACGGAGTGCAGTTGATGTCACCTTAATGAAGCCCTTGGCATCCTCAGAAGACCAAGCCTTAGCAGTCTCACCATACTCACCCAGCTTATTCTTAACCAAGTCGTTAGGACTGTCAACCCCCATTGTCTGGAAGGTGTAGGGACGCAACTGCAAGGTTACCTCACCAGTTACATTACGCTGGCTGCTTGTGAGCATAGCCTCAATATCGGGCATAACGGGCTCCAGATACTGACTCTCGTGCAGGAACATACCATACCAGTTGGCAACCTGATCCTTCCAGTACTGCTGCCATTTGCTCAAAGTATATTTCTCCAGGAAGCGGTGTGCGCCTATGATCAACATAGGAGCAGCTGCCTCGAAACCTACACGACCCTTGATACCGATGATGGTATCACCTACGTGACAGTCACGACCGATAGCGTACGATGCGCCTATCTCCTCTACTGCCTGAATGGCCTTAATCTTATCATCGTATTTCTTGCCGTTTACACTTACCAACTCACCCTTCTCGAAGCCCAGCTTCAACTCTTCAGGCTCCTGCTTGGTAGGATGCTTCAGGTATGCACTCTCAGGCAAACCCTGTGTGCTGTCCAGAATCTCACCACCACAGATACTGGTACCCCAGATACCTACGTTGTAAGAGTACTTCAACTTAGTGAAGTCAGCAGCAAAGCCGTTCTTGTTCAGATAGTCAATCTCCTCCTGACGACTCAGGTTACCATCACGAGTCAGGGTGATGATCTCTACGCCTGGAGCCATTACCAGGAAGGTCATATCGAAACGAATCTGGTCGTTACCTGCTCCAGTTGAACCGTGAGCAATGGCGCTGGCGCCAATCTCCTTGGCATAACGGGCAATGGCCAATGCCTGGAAGATACGCTCAGAGCTAACAGAGATCGGGTAGCAGTTGTTACGCAATACATTACCAAAGACCATGTACTTCAGGCTCTTCTCGTAGTACTCCTGTGTAACATCCAAGGTTACATACTTGGTAGCGCCCAGCTTATAGGCGTTTTCCTCGTTAGTCTTCAACTGCTCAGCGCTGAAACCACCGGTATTAGCACAAGCAGCATACACTTCATAACCCATCTCTTTGGCCAGATACATCACCGTATAGCTGGTATCCAAACCGCCACTGAAGGCAACAACAACTTTCTTCTTTTCCATTTTATTTAATTCACAATTCTTAATTCATAATTCATAATTGAGCCATTTCCTTTGGGGAAGGGGGCCTTATTCAATCCCTCTCAACACCAAAGTTCTCATCACATCCTTGATGACTTCAAGTGATGTAGGTTCACCATGATGTTTCTCAGGATCCCACAGCATACCTGTGCAGACACAGAACTTACGGTTCTTAGACTCCAGGATACCATGATTGATGCAACCCTGACAGCCATGCCAGAAAGCCTCATCATCCGTCAACTGGTTGAAGCTGACAGGCACATAACCCAGGGCTGTATTCATCTTCATCACAGCATCGCCACTGGTCAGACTGAATATCTTGGCATGAGGCCAACGCAGACGAGCCAGCGTAAAGGTATAATCCTTGATACGCTTGGCAATGCCCAATCCCTGATAGTCAGGATGTACAATCAGACCGCTGGTAGTAACATAGTGCTTGTTACCCCATGTCTCGATGTAGCTGAAACCAGCAAACTTATCACCATGCAAGGCCAGAACAGCCTTACCTTCCTTCATCTTAGTTGCCACATATTCATGTGTACGTTCTGCAATACCTGTGCCACGTTTCTTGGCAGCCTCACGTATTGTATCAAGAATGGTGTCTACATATACCTCATGCTCAGGTGCAGCCACCAAAATCTTTATATCCTCAATCTTTATATCGCTCATCACCTTTTATAGTTCATAATTCATAATTCATAGTTCATAGTACCCGATTAAGAGCGGCAGCAAATTCTTCATTCTTCACTCTTCATTTCTAATTATCTTGACCTCAAGCTAATTGGGAAACTATCTCCCCTATTGCCTCTCTGGCTACTTCTCTTTCTACATCTTCCTGTAAGACTACCAGTACTGTGTCATCACCGGCAACCGTTCCCAAGAAGTAAGGACTATCAGCATTATCTATGTCGTAGGCCACCATACTGGCATGCCCGGGTGGTGTATGCACCACCATCAGGTTGCCCGAGAAGACCACTCGCCAGCATCGCTTATCCTTCTCCTCGCGAGTCAGCACAGGCGAGAACATACCCTCACGGGGCAATGCATACACACTGTGCCCGTTGCGTCCGCGCACCTTACTGATACGCAGTTGCTTCAGGTCGCGACTCAATGTAGTTTGTGTGCAAGGGAAGCCAGCCTTATCCAGTTCTATCTGCAAATCCTCCTGACTTTCAAGTGCCTGCGAGCTAACTATCAGCCTGATGGCTTGCAAACGGGTCTTTTTATCCTGTCTTTTTTGCATATTTTCTGAATTTTCGGGTGCAAAGATACGACATATTCTTGGAATAATAATAGGAATATGCAAAGAATATGCATTCAAAACGTAGATTTCTTGCATTTTTATGCAAAAAGAAAGCATAACAAGAAAAGCACCAACCTGTTTGGGTTGATGCTTTTATTTTGTGTGGTGCCACCAGGAATCGAACCGGGGACACAAGGATTTTCAGTCCTTTGCTCTACCAACTGAGCTATGGCACCGTTTTTCGTTTGCGGGTGCAAAGGTAAGCACTTTTTTTTGACCAGCCAAAAGAAATCAAGTTTTTTTTGAAGAAAAATCACAAGTTCCCACAAAAAGGAGAAGCAAAGCCGCATAATAAGTACTCATAATGCAGAAAGAAGCGTTGGAAATATGCTCAGCGAACTTATTCCAGGCAAGTACAAAATCAGAGACAAGAAAAAGTATACCGCCCAATGCAGCAAGAAGGGGAAGAGTCTTTCTGCTATCGCACACAGTAAGAGCTCGTGCGGCACTCGTCCACACAGTTCCTATGAGTAGCAGAGCATAAACCGAACAGCCCATGCGGATAGGCAAATCAGTTATGGCAGGTATCACCTTCCATGCAGCAATAACCAAGGGAATTAAACAAACCGAAGAAATGGCAGCTATCACAGCAGACTGCACATTCCCCTTCCTTATACCTTTTATAAAATAAAGGATAAAGCAGATATGAGCCAAAGCAAAGCCACCCATCTGCCCCTCGAAGCTGCCCAACACGCCCATAGCATCGCCTAAGGCACAGAAACAGAAGCCCACCATCATCAGCCTGGCGCGCAACAACAGGCTCCCTACAGCCAGAACAACGGCAGGCAATGCCAGTCGCATAGCAAACAGCAAACTTTCCCCATCAGGTTTACCCACAGGACAGAAAAACCAGACTGCTGCCAGCAGAAAGGCAAGAACAAAAAGTACCTCGCAGATTTCCTTTCTCCTCATTACATTACAGTTTAATTCTACGCCAGATACAATTAGGTATCATACGCCAACAGGCAGTCAGCAGCCTATAGCGCCAATCTATCACACGAATATGCTTTTTGGCATTGATGGCACAGACAATTTCACGAGCCACCTTTTCGGGCTTTAGCATCATGGGATAGTGGAAATCACCACTCAGCAAGGCTGTATCCACAAAACCAGGACGGATATCCGTAAAGCCAATGCGCAATCCACGGGCATTTGCCAACTGTTCCAACGCCTGCAGATATGTGTTCTGCATGGACTTCGTAGCAGAATATGCAGGTGCCGGCCCCAAGCCCTTAGTGCCAGCTATCGACGTAATGGCAGCTATATGCCCTTCACCCCGTTCTGCGAAATAGCGGTATGCCTCCCCTATCATCCTTGTGAATCCCAAAGCATTTGTCTGCATCGTCGCCAGTTCTATATCCTCATGCAAGTCACGATTCTGTTTGCCGATTCCAGAGGCATAAAAGAAAAGGTCCATCCCTCCCATCTTCTCTATCAGATTCCTGAGTTTCTCTGCAGCATCGTCTTGTGTCACATCTATCTGTTCGGTTGCCACAGCACCGATGGATTCCAACAAGTCTGCCCTACGAGCAGCCACTCCCAGTGCCCAGCCCTGCTGCATGAGTTGCAGCGCCACTTCCCTACCAATACCTGATGAGGCACCAATAACAATAGCTCTCTTTTTCATATAACGATAAAACTTAACTTGTGACGCACAAAGATACTACATTTTCCTATATTATATGGTATAGCCAATAATAATCCGTAATATTTTCATTCTCCGTTACACCACCACCTTCGCTTTTGCCGGTATCAACCAATGACTATAGGACATAAATATCATTAAGTCACTACATATAATGGTTTTACCCTAAGGACAAAAGGTATTATACCTGCGTTTAAAATTATTTTCAAAGCTTGATAATATATTTTCAAAGCTTGGTTATATATTTTCAAGGCTTGATAATATATTTTCAAAGCCTGAAAATAGTTTATAACATAGGATTAAGGAACTTTTATACGAGGCTTAAAGATTTTTATTACAACCATCCCCGTTCTTTTGTTCTTCTCTCGATTTTTCAAAACTTTGAGACTACGTCTCGAAGATACTTTCGCTCGGAAATGAAAAGAAAAACAATCTTTTCTTTTGCATTTCCCTCACTTATTCGTAACTTTGAGGCTAAAGCCTCGAAATTACTTCATCTCGGAATAAAAAAGAATGAATTCTTTTGTTCTTCTCTCGATTTTTCGTAATTTTGTCCCTGCAATCTAGATTACATTGCATTCGGATAGTAGCGCAGTTGGTAGCGTACTACGTTCGGGACGTAGGGGTCGGGAGTTCGAGTCTCCTCTATCCGACAACCGTAAGATATTATTGGCATGCATATTTCCCTTTAACATTCAATTCAATGTTAAAAGGCAAAAACCTCCAATAAATATTTTGCCAATACACAAAAATATTTTATTTTTGCATAATAAAGTCGGGAAAGCGTACCGATTCCTTTATCAATGAAGTATATTAATTTCAAGTAGGTAAAATAGGGGGTATTTAGCGTTTAATGTTTGAATTAGTACAAAATAACCCAGACCTAATAACGACAAACATCATTATGCTCATCGTTATGTGGTTCACTATGCGTCCTGCCATCCAATACTCTGATGGAGTTGTATCCCAACAACGACTTTATTTCACACTATCTATGTGGTTTGCATTTGACCTTTTCGCTTTCTGGGGAAGCGACTGGTTTCATTTATATGTTGCCTACCAAGACATCATGCAAGGCACCCCGATAGTTGAAAAAACATATACATGGATAGCTCGCAATCTTGCGCCTAACAACTATATCCTGTTCAGAGGCATTGTCTGGGGACTAGCACAGATCCTTCTCTGGGATACATTCAAGCGCCTCTCAATCTCAACCCATTTGGTGTTAGCCTTATTTGTAAGCATTTGGTTAATTTGGTTCTCATTTGGTAGGGTCTCGCTTGCAATGGCTTTGGCCTTTTGGGGCATGGCATTTTACTACAGGTCTCATAGCATACCCATCTTGCCTAAGATTGTTGGCATCTCAGCTATTATTGCATCATTCTATCTTCACAAGAGTGCCATCTTCCTCATACTTGTAGCCATTCTTAGCATACTAACAAAACGATTCAACAAGATTACATTTGCAATATGCCTGGTTATATTCCCCATCCTGATACAGCTGATGAGTGAAGGATTCCTTGACATGATTTTATTTACAATGACCGATAGGTTTGAAGATCTTGACAACTACATTCTGAAAGCAAAGTATTACATGGATACCGAATCTGACAATCATGGCATTGGCCCATTAATCGGCATGTTGCTAGAAAAGATCCCATACTATCTGATTACTGTGTTAGGCTTATTTGCTATATATAACAACAAGAATAGCTCCGAATATGAAAACTATGCAGATTCAGAGGAGGCAAAAGAATACGAAGAAAATAATGAATGTATAGAAGAAGAGGATACAGAAATTGTCAATATGGAAGAAAACGCAGAGTATCAGGAATACAGCATTCCCGAAGACATAAAGGTTTATATCAGGGCCTTGTTCTTCATTGTTTTACTATCCTCCCTCCTGCTTATCAATTTCAAAAGCGCCTCTAACACACAAGTTCTATTCGACAGATTTATCAAATTCTCTATGATACCATCAGCTATTGTCCTCGCATACTTACTCGACAATTACAAATATGTACGATATGCTTGGTGGACGTATTGTTTGGCCCTACTTGGAACTTGTTATCAAATGATTTACATGCTATATTGCAGCATTACTAATTCGAGATGACATGAATTTCGAATCAATTTAAAAAAGTCTCATTGAATGCATTCACTAAACAGATTTATTTCAAGGATTATCTCTGGACTCTCACAGAAAACGCACTTTCAGATGGCATATTTCCATCATAGGAAGCGGTTACCTAATCTTCAATCCCCCCAGAATCTTTCGGAATTGTGGATTAAACTTGTGCTTGATGGTGAAATAAACAAATATTACTATTTGGCAGACAAGTATGCTGTCAGGGATTATGTGACAGAACGTGGCTTAAAGGAAGCCCTACCAACCCTCTATGGATATTACACAAAAGGATCACAGCTTAAAACTATTACTCTTCCTGACAAGTTTGTATTGAAGGCCAATTGGGGAGCTTCCATGAATCTAATTTGTCTCGACAAATCGAAATATAACCAAGAAGTTCTTTGCAACAAGATTGACCAATGGCTCTCTGCACCCAACTTCAACAACTTTGAACGTCACTATAACCAGATTGACAGGAAGATCATTTGTGAAGAGTATATTGATGATGGTTCTGGAGGTTTCCCCATCGACTACAAGTTTCTTTGCCTAAAAGGAAGAGTTATAGTAATACTCGTATGCAAGGGGCGCGAAACTGGTCATGCAGCCTACATTCCCTATGACACAGAATGGAATGCAAAGATAGATTATTGCATTACTAAACCAGACGCAAAAGATATACTACCGCGTCCTAAGAACCTTGACGCCATGATTGAAATGGCAGAAAGGCTTTCCTCTGGCATAGACATGGTTCGCGTTGATTTGTATTCAAACGGCACAAAGATTTGGTTTGGAGAAATGACATTGACGCCAGATGGTTGCATATTCCGCCGTTGGACACGAAAAGCTATTGACGAGATGGGAGAGTATTACAGAACTCACTAAAATCCGACACCACTGACAACATGCCTACTACCATCGAACAAAAGAAAATACTATTTGGATTAGGGTGGACAACACTATCTACCATAACCGTAGGGCTCTCTCAAATCCTTAGACTGGCAATTCTGGCACGTTTCCTTACAAAAGACGATTTCGGAATTGTTGCAATACTAACTTTTGTAATGGGATTTACTTATGTTTTCTCTGACTTGGGATTATCTGTGGCAGTAATGGCAGAGCGGAAATTAAGTAGGGAACAGTTTCTTAATCTATATTGGACACAATTCTTTGTCTTTAATTTCATATATCTATTTGCCGCATTATGTTCCCCCATTATAGCATTATATTATAAGGCGTCCTGTTTGACTTCCCTACTCCCTATAACTCTATTAGAATTGTTCTTTATAAGCATAGGCAGACTATACGATACAGTATTACAGAAAGAACTGCAATTCAAAATAATCTCAATTAGAAACATCACATCATCTATTCTTTCTCTATGTGTGGCAATTATACTTGCATGGTTAGGAAGTGGAATATATAGTTTGATTCTCTCAACTCTATTTTATGCTGCGATGGTCAATATCTGGAACCTTATCGCAGGACAAGCACAATATAAACTTGCTTTCAGAATGCCCCAAATCCGCAAATCCCGTGAACTTATACGTATAGGTATTTACCAAATGGGGACACAGATTCTGGATTATGTATCCTCTAAAATGGATATTCTAATTATAAGCATATTCTTTAACATGAGTATGCTGGGCATTTACAATCTAGCTAAAGAACTGGTCCTGAAAATTGTAATTGTCATTACATCTATTGTTAACAAAGTCCTTTTACCTGTATTGTCTGAGCGACAAGACAATCCAAAGGAGCTAAAAAGAATGTTCAAATCTTTCCTGTCAAAAATATCGCTATTCAGCACCCCATTGACTGCCTTCGTATATATATTTTCTCCTCTGATTGTAAACATTTTCTACGGAAAAGAATATGCAGAAGCATATGACATCGTAAGTATAATGGCAGTATGGAGTCTGTTTGTAATCCTTGTACAACCCAATGGTTTAGTCGCATTAGCGATAAAACGTACCGACATCACATTTAGATACACTATAATTAGGTTGTTTATAATGGGATTGCTTTTACTTTTGTTTTCAAGATACTCACTGCAAACCGCGGCATACACAATGTTAGGCAGCTATCTGATTATGATGTTTGTGAATTGGAAGATGATTCTTCACACCACAATCAAAATGAGTCTTAAGGAATATCTTGCCACTTTAAAACCGACTTGGACTGCTTTGCTAATAATGCCTTTCATACAGTTTATCGCTAAAAAGTTTATTCTATGCTAATCAAGAACAAAAAAATATCGATAAAGAAGATGCTATGTCTCATGGCATACTATTCTATAGCATATTATTTGCCAGAGAGCAGGAAATGCTTCAGATTAGGGAAAAAGATTAGAGGATTCCTTTGCAAACACATTTTCCAGCAGTGTGGTAAAAACGTCAACATAGAACGTAAGGCATGGTTTGGGAGCGGTTATAAGATAGAAATCGGAGATTACTCTGGCATAGGTATAAATGCTCACATTCCCAGTGACACAATTATAGGGAAATATGTAATGATGGGTCCAAACTGCCTTATTCTTGACGTCAACCATATCATTGACAACATAAATGAACCGATGTGTTTCCAAGGTATTAGCGCTAGAAAACAAACCATTATTGATGACGATGTATGGATTGGCAGAGATGTCAAAATGACTCCAGGACGACATATACATAGAGGATCTGTCATAGGAATGGGGACAATTCTCACAAAAGATTTTCCTGAATATTCAATAGTAGGAGGCGCACCAGCCAAATTTATTCGTTCAAGAAAAGAAACAGTTCAGGAATCATGATTAAACAAAGAAGTATAATCACACATGTAGCATAAAACGCTAGAATAATTTATGAAAATACTTTTGGCATCATCAGACTTTCACGGTGGCGGAATTACCTCATACGCTACAGAACTCATCAATTGCTATTCAGTTAAGCATGAGTTCTACCTGATGATAGGAGAGACCAACGGCTACTTAAACAAAAAGACGTTCTCCAACATCATATCAGCCAACATGAACGACCTTTCTGTAGAAAACGGAAAGAAGATCGCGGATGCCATCAACGAGTTGAACCCCGACGTACTCATTATTAGTTTTGCTCGTATTGTCGGTTTAATCGTTCCATATCTAAACAACAACATTCATATTATCTCGGTAAGCCATTCCTTACGTTACGACGAATCTGACATGGCAGCTTTCAATGCACCATACATTGACAAAATCATTGCTTTGTCACAATACAATATGGAGTATTTGCAAAACAAGTTTAGCATAAAAGAAGACAAGAAGATTCAAGTTGTTTACAACTTTATCAATCCTAAAACAAACGCCCCCTCAATCGCAGACAAAAAAGCATCCACACATGAACCAATCATCGTGTTTGCCGGAGGGGGCGCTCCGTCAAAGACTCCGGAACTTGTGCATGCAATACTTCTAAGATTACTGAAGACACCCGCCAGATTTCGTTTCTATTGGTTAGGAAACACTGCGCCACCTCTAAAGAAATTTCAACTGTTGAAGAAGATAGAACAAATCGTACCGAATGACCCACGAGTAATCTTCACAGGAAGAATCCCAAGAAATGAAGCAGCATCAATTCTATGCCGAGCCAACATCATACTAACACCATCCCGAAGAGAAGGATGTCCCATGGCATTGATAGAAGCCATGAGTTCTGGCGCTATTGTCCTGACCTCTGACTACAAGAATGGCTGTAGAGAAATCGTTGAGGATGCAAAATGTGGCAAAGTCATTCCACACAAAAACATCCACACGTTCACAGAAACAATATTGGACATCTGCAATAATCCTTCGCAATATGAATATTGCTATGATAACTCAAAAAACTACTTTGAGCAAGTTTTATCATTTACTGCGTGGAAGGATAAAATGGACATACTCATATATGACAAGAACATGCAGCATGAGCCAAGAATATCATTCTCTGAGGTTGAATTCAAGAAGAAACTCTCGCAATGGAAAAAGTGCAGCCATTTTAACGCATTACACATGCTATTATTCGAAACTCTCTATCCTGCCGTGACCTTCTTTTGCAGATACTTGTTTTCTAAACACTACAAAAAAAAATAAGCACAAATGAAAATAGCGCTCATCTATAACTTCGCCCAACACTATAGGACAAATATTTTCACACTTATAGACAGGGAAATGGATATTGACTTCTATTTCGGAGACCGCTATTTAAATGTGAAGAAGATGGACTATGCTCTACTGAAGAACAAGGTAACAGAGGTCAAGAATATCCACCTTGGTCCATTTGTTTGGCAGTCAAGCACTGCACAACTGGCATGGCGCAATTATGACGCTTTTATCATGTTGGGAGAACCCAAGTGTTTATCATCATGGGTAATACTTCTTTTGGCACGCATTCTGAGAAAACGTGTCTATTTTTGGACCCACGGATGGTACGGGCGTGAAGGATTAGGAAAAAGAATAACCAAAAAGCTATATTTCGGATTGGCAAATGGTATCATGCTATATGGAGAATATGCACGCCAGTTGATGCTAAAGCAGGGATTTGCAGCAAAGAAACTCTCTGTTATACACAACTCTCTTGCATACGATAAACAAATTGAACTGAGAAAAGGGTTAGAAAATAGTTCAAAGTACAGTAACCATTTTGGCAACACCTATCCGAATGTCGTTTTTGTAGGAAGGTTAACTAAAGAGAAGAAGCTTCACCAGATACTTCAGGCACAGTCCATTTGCAGAAAAAATGGTTGTCTTTTTAATGTCACATTCATTGGCGACGGCACAGAGGAAGTTGCGCTGAAAGAATTGGTCCGCCAAATGAAATCAGATGAAAACGTTTGGTTTTATGGTCCATCATACAAGGAGGAAGAGTTGTCGCAACTACTTTATGATGCGGATCTGTGCGTTGCCCCCGGCAATATTGGCCTGACAGCCATGCATGCAATGACTTATGGTTGTCCATGCATATCGCATAATGATTTCAAGTGGCAGATGCCAGAGTTTGAAGCCATTCAGGAAAACATCACTGGAGCATTCTTTGAGCGTGACAACATTGAAGATCTGGCAAGAGTTATCACATCATGGTTTGACATGCATCATGAGGACAGAGAAAAAGTACGCCAAGCATGTTATAAGGAAATAGAGGAGAAGTGGAATCCTCACAAGCAACTAGAAACAATAAAAAAAGTGATTATGGCATGAAAAAGCTCATCACATTTATCAGGAATGTATTCCGTCATAATATCTCAATAACAGCATATGCTGACGAGTATTCACAAATTGCCAAAACGGCAAAGGTGCATCGTTTTGCAAAACTGACAAGCACCAGACTTGGCGAACACTCTTACATTGGAGTCGGCAGTTGGACTACATGTTGCGATATCGGACCATACTGTAGTATCGGAGCTAACACAAATGTGGGATTAACCCCACATACGCTTGATACCATTTCTTCTTCTCCAATATTTCAGCTAAAAAAGAATGCAACTGGCATTTCATGGGCAGACAAGGACTATGCCCCCAACATATTGGACACCCCAAGAACAAGATTAGAAGCTGATGTATGGATTGGAAGCAATGCCATTGTCATGTCAGGCGTAACGCTTCACACAGGATGTGTAGTCGGAGCCGGAGCCGTTGTAACCAAGGATGTTCCACCATATGCAATTGTAGCGGGTGTACCAGCAAAGGTCCTACGGTATCGTTTTTCGCCAGAAATCATCAACCGACTGATGGAAATACAGTGGTGGAAGCTTTCCGATGAGAAGATTACTCGCATAAAAGATGTTTTCAATATACAAAATCCTACATTGGAAGACCTTAACAAAGCCTTTACCCAAAACGAGCAACAATGAAAATATCCGTCATAACAGCAACATATAACAGCGAGAAGACGCTACGAGATACACTGGACAGTATTCTGGCCCAGACGTACCCCGACATAGAAAGCATCATTGTTGACGGGGCCTCTAAAGACGGCACAATGGATATTGTGCGTGAATATGAGCCTCGCTTCCAAGGACGCATGCGTTGGATTAGCGAACCTGACAAGGGTATCTATGATGCCATGAACAAAGGCATACAGATGGCCAGCGGAGATGTGATAGGCGTATTGAACTCTGACGACTTCTATCACGATGAACGTGTGGTAGAGGATATTGCCAATGCCTTTGAGCAGAAGAAAGTTGATTGCATCTATGGCAATCTGGTATTCATAGACGTAAAGAACAAAAACAATACACTACGCATTTGGAAAGGCTCACAACATGAATGCGGTGCTTTCCTACGAGGCTGGCATCCTGCCCACCCCACCTTCTATGCCAAAAGGATATGGTTTGAACGGTTTGGTGGATTCAAGTTGCAATACGCAGTCTCTGCCGACTTCGAGCTGATGCTACGTTTCATAGAAAAAGGACAGATCAGGAATGCTTATCTGGACCGTTACTTCGTTAAGATGAGAATGGGTGGTGAAAGTACAGGGTCTATCCAGAATATCATAAAGGGCAACAAAAACATTCTTCGTGCCCTCCGCGACAATGGGTTCAAACCATCCCGCTTCTACCTCATACGTAGGCTCATACCCAAGGCATGGGACATGTTTAAGTTAAAAATCGAAAACAAATTACACAAATGAACGATATACTCATTATCCTTGCAATCCCCTTTGCTATCTCATTTCTGCTTAGTATGTTCATAATACCCAGAATGAGAATTATCAGTTATAACGGTAATATCTATATAAGACAGAAGAAAGATGAAGCTATAGGAATGGAGATGGGCGGACTGTCACTATTCCCCATCATGCTCATTTCCATGTGTATCACCATGGTACTCCCGCACATGCTGGAGATGGAGGAACTGAGGCAACAGGTAGAACCAACTACCATGCGTATCCTGCAGATTATTGTAGGAGGAGCCTTCCTGTACATTATGGGTGTGAAAGATGATTTCCACGGAACAAGTTCATGGAACAAGTTCCTTGTCCTGCTTCTGGTGGCAGTTATGTTCCCAGCATCAGGCCTTTGGATTAATGACCTATACGGACTCTTTGGTATACATCAGATACCCATGTGGATAGGTATGCCCTTTACCGTTCTGGTGGCCATGTATCTCACGGAATTACCATCCATGACGGATAGCCCCGACGGTCTGACCACAGGTATCGGAACCCTATTGGCAGTACTGTTCCTGCTACTTAGCATCTACGGCAATCATGCCATGAGTACCATCATAGCCTCTGCTGCTATAGGTGTTACCCTACCCTTTACCATCTGCAAGAGATTCATCAAGAGGTGGGAGAAGACATTGATGGGTAGCTCGGGAAACTACATTCTGGGATATATCCTCAGTTATCTGGCAATAGGTCTGACAAGACAATGTGGCGGTCGTCTGCCAGAAGAGGCTATCATGATATGCATAGGCATTACCATTGTTCCAGTCCTGGATGCCGTTCGCATGCTGAAGAGCCGTGTCTTGGAGAACAGAGACCTGCTGACGCCCGACAAGAACCAGCTGCAGCACCGCCTTATCCGTACCGGAATGTCAGAAAAATATATACCTCTAACCATCACCCTGATTATTGTGGGCTTTACACTGTTTAATCTGGCCTGTGTATATCTGGGTGTAGGAAAGACTGTCACATTCTTCCTGGACATACTGATTTGGACTATGGGCGTCTTCTTTATTGACTGGTGCATAGCAAAACACGAAGCCAATTATGCCCATGAGCAATGGAACAAGGAATACGGTCGCGAGGCATGGGAAGCTAATATCCCCACAGAGACGTTGAACAAGAAAATCATGAACTTCGGTACCATGGGCCTCTCCTCTGATATGCTAACCGGTAATACGCAGGAGTTCATAGCAGATGGTATGACAGGCTTTGGCAGAATGACAAAGAGGTTGTTTGACTTCCTGATATCAGGATGCAGCCTTGTCATCTTCTCTCCGCTGTTTGTAATATGCTACATCCTGATAAAGTTGGAAGATGGAGGACCGGCTATCTACAAGCAAGAGAGGATAGGACGTTTTGGTCGCCCCTTTACCATCTACAAGTTCCGTTCCATGCGTACGGATGCCGAGAAGTTCGGTCCAGCACTTAGTCATGCCAACGGAGAGACTGATCCCCGACTGACAAAGATAGGCACCTTCCTGCGCACTCACCATCTGGACGAGCTGCCACAGCTTTGGAATGTATTAACAGGTGACATGGCCTTCATAGGATACCGTCCCGAGAGGAAATTCTATATAGACCAGATTATGCAGCACGACCCCAGATATGCCTTCCTCTATCAGATCAGACCAGGCGTTACCAGCTATGCTACCCTTAACTTCGGATACACGGACACAATGGAGAAGATGTTGCGTCGTCTGGAATTGGACCTGTACTACCTGAAGAACCGTTCATGGTGGTTTGACTGCAAGGTGCTTGTAATGACCTTTGTAAGTATAATATTCGGAAAGAAATTCTAATCATGATGGACAAAAGCCTGACATTATTCCTCTCGCTGACAAAAGTATCTGTCGGGAAAGCAGACAGATTGCCCTATACCCCTTCAGAACAAGAGTGGAAGTTCCTGTTTCGTATGGCCAACAACCATACCATTGCAGGACCGCTCTTTGCCGCCCTTGATGTACTTCCTGCTGAGCAGCGTCCACCCCGAAAGGTATTCGTGGATTGGCTGGCCACAACAGAGAAGATAAGGCATGACAGCAGGGAAGCCAATCATAATGCCGCTTGGGCAAGCAAGAAGTTCTTGCAGGCAGGCTTCAGGAATGTCATACTGAAAGGGCAGGGAAATGCCCTCCTCTACCCAGACCCATTACTAAGACACCCTGGGGATGTTGATGTGTGGCTGGAGGGCTCACGCGAGAAGATAATCAATTACGTCAGGAAGTTCTTCCCCAAGATACGCATCCAGTGGGTTGAGATGGAGTTCCCCGTAAAGAAAGGATGCAGCATAGAAGTGCATACCATACCCAGCTTCATGTCGAACCCATTCGATAATAGAAGACTGAAACACTACTTTGAGCAGCATGCAGAAGAAATTTTCTCTAATACACCCATCACAACGGAGGACGGGGAGATGAGGGTACCCACCACACGGGTTAATATGCTGTTCCAACTGACACACATCTACCGCCACCTCTTCAACGAGGGTATAGGACTCCGTCAGGTAATGGATTACTACTATCTGCTCCATTGCAAGGATGTGGCCCAGCATATCAGCGAGACAGCAGAGATGGTAAGACATCTTCATATGGAACGTTTCTGTAGCGCTCTGATGTATGTGCTACAGGAAGCCTTCGGACTTCAGGAGGACAGGATGATTCTACCACCCGACGAGCAGGAGGGGCGTTTTCTGCTTTCTGAGATTTTGCAGGCAGGAAACTTCGGACATGCAGATGAGCGCAATCACATCAAGGAAAGCCAATGGGGTAACTTCTGGCAGATGACCCTGCGCAACTGGCGCTTTATATCACACTACCACAGAGAGGTACTATGGAACCCATGGTACCGCCTGACCCAATTTGCCTGGCGCAAATACAAAGGGTACAATTAACCCCTTCTGGAAGAATGAGTGAAGTGCTTAGCTAGCCACGACTTCTTATTTGAATCGTCGCGGTAACCATAGCCGTAGCCATAACCGTACTTCTTGTTACGGTTCTGACAGTCGTTCAGCACAATGCACAGATGGTTGAACTTGCCCTCCTGATTCAGGCGCTCCAACTCAGGCAGATACCTGCGGTCAATCATACCCTCACGAATGACATAGATGGTAAGATCAGCTATTCTGTTTACAATACCGGCATCAGCTACTACCTGTGCAGGAACATTATCTACTACAATATAGTCATAGTGTTTTTTAAATTCCTCCATACACAGCTCCAGGCGGTCACTCATCAACAGCTCGGCGGGGTTAGGAGGTGTGATACCTGCAGGCAGCATATCCAGGTTGCAACCCTCATCCTGTTTTACCACTAAACTTGTAACATCGTCTACTGCACCAGACAGGAACGATGTCAGTCCCTGACTGCGTCCCTTGGAAGAGAGCTTGCTCTGTGTACGCTTACGGATATCCGTATCCACCAGTACCACCTTCTTGCCCGCCATCCCTAAAGTTGCGGCAAAGTTACGACTGATGAATGTCTTACCCTCGCCAGGCATAGTACTGGTGAACATGATAATACGTGCATCCTTGTTGATGAAGGTCATGCTGAAGCGCAGCAGACGGAAGGCCTCACCTATCACATCATCGCACTGGGCAGACACCACAATGTCAGAATCACTGATACCACTCTTGCGGTGAGGAATCTCTCCTAGTATAGGAATGGAAGTGTATGACTCAATATCCTTACGTCCACGAACACTCATATTAATCCTTTCCTTCAACTGGAAGAAGGTAAAGGGAATAGCAAGACCCAGAATCAGGGCAAGAAGGGAGATAACAGCCTTACGGGGAGCAACGGGAACCCTGCTTCCGAAGGGATGCTCTACTATACGTATGTTAGCCTCAGTGATGGCCAGCTGTAGAGCGGTCTCCTCACGCTTGTTCAACAGGAAGGTGTACAATGTTTCCTTGATAGCCTGCTGACGGGTAATATCTATTACCTGTTTCTCTTTCTGAGGAACGGCGTTTATGGTTCCCTGAATCTTATTCTCCTCGACCTTGGCCTTATCCAGCTGTAGCTTCAGACTGGATGTGTAGCCCTTTAGGGATGCCAGCACAGCAGAATGCATCTGAGACAGGTTATTGTCCATTTCCTTAATAGCAGGACTGTTCTCGCTGGTATTCTCAGCCAGTCTGTTACGGTTCAGCATCAACTGATTGTACTGGGCTATTTGTGACTGGATACCATTGTCATTGATGCCGCCCATAGTGGGGATAAGGCTGTTGCCCTTGCTGTTCTCCGTCAGATAGTCCACCAGATACTGCACCATGCTGTATTGCATCTCGGACTGGATAGTACGCTGGCGAGCCGAACTACTCTGGCTCAGGAAAGCCTCAGAATTGGCCTTGATATCCACCAGACCGCTGTTCTGCTTGAACTCAGCCATCTTACCTTCCACATCATTCAGTTCCTCGTGAATCAACTGGATACGTGAATCAATAAAGGCAGCTGTACTCTGAGCTATCTGGTTCTTATCTTCTATGATACTCTGCTTGTAGGCATCCAAGAGTCCCGATAGGATATCATCTGCACGTTGTATGTTGGTATCGTTGCAGGTGATGCGCACAAGGGTACTCTCCTTGTCCAGCTCACCGCTTTTGCATTTATTCATAATCATGATGGCTGCATCGTCTATGCTAATGCGCGTAACCGTTATGGTCTTGCCAATGAATGCCTTCATATTCTCTACCATGGGCGTTACAACCAATTGCCCGAACGGAGTCTGCAACACCTGTCCCATACGTGCGGTACCGGTAAACGAAGACTCCTTCATAGGAGAACCCATCTTAACATCATGGATAGAACATTCCTGAGCGCTCTTGATATCCATACTAAAGGTAACAGGAGCTGTAAAAGGCTGCAGGAAGTCGACCGTTACAGGACGATTGTCATATAGAGAGATATTCTTCAGGCGCTTCTTGAAGTTATACATCACATCCAGGTGCAGATTCTTTGCCACTTCCTGTGAGAGTTGGAAAGAATGCAGGATGTACACCTCATTCTTGACGCTGGTACCTGCCAGAACGCCATTCAGCTGCATCAAAGCATCGGTACTGATATTGGAACGTCTGCCACTACCGCCTCCTGCATCATCCTTCACCAGCATCACAGCCTGACGCTGATATACATAAGACTGACTTGCCAGATACAGACGGGCAAGACCTATACATACAATAACAGAAAGGACAAACCACTTCCAATTATCCAGAAAAATATCCAGGATATCACGCAGAGAGAACATCTCCTCTGCTTTCCTGCCTGTCATACGCTGACGGGGACCAACCTGCAATCCTGCTGCTCTGTTTTCCATACTACTTGTCATCATTTCTTAAGTGCAACAATCAGGGATACCACAGAAACCACAATACCCACAACAGTACTTCCTACCGTCAGCCATGTATAGCTGGTGCTTCCCTTTACACGCTGGCTCTTGTTGGGCTGAACATAGATTACATCGTTCTGTTGCAGATAATAGGCAGGCGAATTGAAGATACTCTGCTGATCCAAAAGGTTCAGTTCGTATGTCACACGTTTTCCGCCTTCCTCACGTATTACCAGAATATGGTCACGATGCGCACTGTTATTCAGGTCTCCCGCCTTACCCAAAGCTTCCAGGATAGTCAGGCGCTCACCCTGATAAGTCTGAGTGCCGGGATTCTTTACGTCACCCATCACGGTAACCTTGAAACTCATAATCTTGGTATTAACTACGGCATCGTTGATATAGCCCTCATCCTTGATACGTTTCTGAATCATGGATGAAATCTCACGTGTGGTGAGACCGCCTACATTAACAGTACCGAAGATAGGGAATTCTATGTTACCGTTCTTGTCCACCTGGAAATAGGCAACTCCAGAAGAAACATTAACGGTATTGGTTCCCGTTGCAGAATTGTTACCGCCACCAATCAGTGTGTTATTATTGAAACGCTGCAACAGCTCCTGGTCCTTGCTGGCAATAGATATAGCCAGCTGATCGTCCGGTTCAACCTTCAATGCAAAGTTAGCTTCCAGATCCTTGGGAACAGCGTAAGCCTCAGAAGCGCCCTGCAGGTAAATCATCTTCTTGTCAGAGACACAAGAAGACAAGATAGCCATCAAGAAAACACCATAAAATATATTTCTATATAGTATCTTCATACAAGAAAAGTTTTTATTTTCATGCAAAGATACGAATAAGTGAGAACAATACAAAATAAAATAAATTATATTTTTATTGTCGAACGAGAGTATCTTCGGCGATAGCCAAAGATACGATTAAGTGAGCGAAATACCAAATTTATTTGAGGATTTCCGAACGGAAGTAACTTCAACGAAAGTTAAAGATACGAATAAGTGAGAGATCAACGAAAAAAACTAACCGCTAACCGATTAAGATACCAAGGGAGATGAGAGGGAGATGAAAGGGAGTAGCAAGGGAGTAGCAAGGGGCAAAAGTCTAGTTGGAACTAGTTAAACCAGTAAGGCTAGTAAATCTAGCACAACCAGCCCTCCTAGGGAAAAAAGAAAGCCGCTCAATCCTTCACGGACGAGCGGCTCACATTATTGCAATTTAGAATTATTCAGCGGGAGCTTCTTCAACTGCAGGTGCTTCTGTCACAGGAGCCTCAGCAGGTGCCTCAGCGGCCTTCTTTGAAGAACGACGTGTACGCTTAGCCTTCTTTGCAGTCTTAGCCATGTTCTCATCGAAGTCAACGAGCTCGATGAAACACATAGGAGCAGCATCATTGGCACGGAAGCCAGTCTTGATGATGCGGGTGTAACCACCGGGACGGTCACCAACCTTCTGAGAGATTACGGTGAACAACTCGGTAATAGCCTTCTTATCCTGAAGATAGCTAAATACAACACGACGTGAGTTTGTAGTGTCCTGCTTGCACTTTGTGATCAGGGGCTCTACATATTTCTTCAAGGCCTTAGCCTTGGCGAGAGTCGTAGTGATTCTTTTGTGCATAATCAAAGATACGGCCATGTTGCTCAACATAGCTGATCTGTGAGATGCAGTACGACTCAGGTGATTGAATTTCTTATTATGTCTCATTTGTTTTAATCTTTATCTAATTTATACTTAGAAATGTCTGTTCCAAACGACAGATTCAGACTCTCGAGCAAATCATCAAGCTCCGTGAGCGATTTCTTACCAAAGTTACGGAACTTCAGAAGGTCAGTCTTGTTGTACTGAACCAGATCACCAAGGGTGTCTACATCTGCAGCCTTCAAACAGTTGAGGGCACGTACAGAAAGGTCCATATCTACAAGTTTGGTCTTCAGGAGTTGGCGCATGTGCAGGATCTCCTCATCGAACTCTTCATTACCGTCAACATCGGTATTCTCCAATGTAATCTTCTCATCAGAGAACAGCATGAAGTGGTAAATCAGGATCTTAGCAGCTTCCTTCAATGCATCCTTTGGGTGAATGGAACCATCGGTAGAAATTTCGAGTACCAGTTTCTCGTAGTCAGTCTTCTGCTCTACGCGGAAGTTCTCAACTGAGTACTTGACATTTCTGATAGGAGTGTAAATTGAATCAATGGGAATAACATTAACGTCAGTGCAGAAGACCTTGTTCTCCTCAGCGGGAACATAGCCACGGCCCTTATTAATGCTGATCTCCATCTGCATACTAGCTTTTGAATCTAGATGGCAAATTACCAATTCAGGGTTTAACACTTCAAATCCAGTCAGATACTTGTTAAAGTCACCAGCCTTGAGCTCAGTAGCGTTCTCAACAGTGACACTAATCTTCTCGTTCTCGAATTCTTCTACAATTTGTTTGAATCTTACTTGCTTCAGATTCAGAATAATGTTGGTAACATCCTCCTTGACTCCGGGGACTGTAGCGAACTCATGCTCAACACCTGAGATTGCTACTGTGTTAATGGCAAAACCATCTAATGAAGAGAGAAGAATGCGGCGCAAAGCATTACCGACGGTAGTACCGAAACCACCTTCAAGAGGACGAAATTCGAACTTGCCGTACTTTTCGTCAGCCTCCAACATTATTACATTATCAGGTTTTTGAAATGCTAATATCGCCATCCTT